>Ga0156176_1103_pt2 | contig 77292 bp, 68 predicted proteins | sample RifCSPlowO2_12_FD_107829 | JGI IMG/M metagenome (GOLD analysis project Ga0156176, IMG submission 107829) | Betaproteobacteria bacterium RIFCSPLOWO2_12_FULL_62_58
ACCAAGAGGCGGCGGCCCTCCAACTGATCGAGCGGCACGTCGCCGAGTCCCGTGACGGCCGGTATGCCGAGTGTGCGGGCCAAGATCGCCGCATGAGAAAAGGGGGAACCACGCGTACACACGATCCCGGCAAGCTGGGCGATCGGGACGTCCGCGATGCGGGCGACGCTGATTTCCTCGCCGACCAGCACGCACTGCTCGGGGTATTCTTTCCGCTCGGCCTTGCCGGACTGGAGGTGCAACAGGACGCGACGCCCCAATCCGCGTATGTCCTCCGCGCGTGCGCGCAGGTAAGGGTCGGCCATCTGCTCGAAGGTCCGCGCGTGTCTCATGATGGTCCGCCGCAGCGCGCCGGGGGCCCAACTGCCCGCGCGTATGCGCTTGACCGTATCCGCGAACAGGTGGTCGTCGTCCAGCAGCTCGGCATAGACGCGAAACATGGCGTGAGCTTCGGTCGGTATCCTGGCAGCCATGCGTTCGCCGTTCGCGCGCAACTCCGCCTGCACCGCAGCCACCGCGTGGCGGAAAGCGTTCTCCTCGGCGTCGACGTCCTCGACGCGGCGATCCGGTACGGAGTCGATATCCGCCGCGGGCGAGGGCAGCACACCCAAGCCTATCCCAACGCCCGGCGCTCCCTTGAGCCCTTTCAGGATGCCGGTCGTGTCCCGGCGCCCGCGTCCCAAGGCCTCGCCCGCCGCTATCGCTTCGGCGTGAACCAGTCCCGCAAGCTCTGCCGCGATCGCCATGAGGAAGGCTTCGTCTTCGGCGACGAACGTACGATCGTTCGTTTGCCGCACGAGCAGGACGCCCAATACCTTGCGATAATGAACGATCGGCACGCTGAGAAAGGCGTGATAGACCTCGCCCCCGAACTCCGGAATATTCCGGAAGCGCGGATGCTGCTGGGCATTCCTCAGATTGACAGGCTGCTGGCGTTCCAGCACCAATCCCACCAACCCTTCGCGCTGAGCGAACCGGACCGCGCCCACTGCCCGGGGATCCAATCCGTCGGTTGCCATCAGAATGTAGTTCGACCCGGCCGCATCGACTAGATACACCGAACAGACGTCCACAGCGAGATATTGTTTGACGCCGCGCACGACGATGGCGAGAACCTCGTCCAAATTGACTGCGTCATTGAACGCCTGGGTGATGTGCCGCAGGGTGTCAAGCACCGTGATCATCCTCCTGCTGTCCAGATCATCGGCGCCGCTTACGGCACGCGCGGTTGCGGCATTCGAGACTTTCTGTCGTCAGGCCGGGAAGCGTAGGGCAGGAGGCGTGCGGTGGATAGCACTCGTGCTGCAATCTGCCGCACGCAGCGCTTTTGCAATCAGACTGCGCGCCTTGCTCCTCACCGCTCCTCCTCTTCAATACACGCGGGCCTTGGGTTTGTCCACCGCTCTATTTCCGGCTTTCCTTGGTTCCGGCGACTTCAACATCAGCCAATTCTTTACCGCTTTGGCATGGCGCTCCGATAGCTTTCGGACGTGCGGCGACCCCAATACGCACGCCGATCATTCCTTCTTCAAGTATATGATGTCGCTGCGCCGGTTTTCCGCCCACGCGGCTTCATCGTGTCCCTGAGCTTTGGGCTTTTCCTTACCCCAACTTGCCGTCTCGATCTGGTCCTCCGACGCGCCCAGCAGTTTCATCATGTTTCTGACGCTGTCGGCACGGCGCTGGCCCAGCGCAAGGTTGTATTCACGGCTGCCCCGTTCGTCGCAGTTGCCTTCAATGCGCACGCGCGCTCGTGCATGCTTGGCGAGGTACGACGTGTGAGCGTTGACGACGGGCTTGTTTTCCTCCTTGATTATGCTCTTGTCAAAGTCATAGTAGATGCTGCGCTTGGAGAGCGGGTTGCTCGGGTCACTGAACGGGTCGACTTTGACCGCCGGTCGTTCGGCCGGTTTTGTCACCGGCGCTTCCGGTTTGGCCGCGGGCGGGGCCTTCGGCGCCACTGCGGGCGCCGGTTTCTCTTCCGGCTTGGGTTCCTGACTGGCACAGCCAGCAAGCAAACCAACGACGAAGGATACCAATACTAAGTGTTTCACGCTTGCCTCCTTGTTATTGATTGGTCATACATCTGCCAGTCTGCGGCGGATGCGGTTCCACCGTGGGCGTCATTGCGCCGGAATCAGGTGCGCTTCCATTCACCGACGCGCTTTCTCGAACGTTGCACTGTAGCTGGCAGGAAAAATTCCGGATGACGCACCACTACTGCTTCAAACGCATAATCCTGCAATCCCATTTCCAGCAGTGCGGCATGATAAGAAATTTCCGTCCCACGAATTACTGCACGCTCAACCGCATGCAAGACACCGCGCCTGTTGATCGTTTGCCAAGTTGCCGAGACGTGGACTCTACGATGCATCTTCGCGGTAAGTACCTCTTCGTAGGCATACACGGCCTCAAGGCACTCCCGTTCCACCTGCGTCTTCGCACCGTAGGCTTCAGCGCGAAGTTCAACGGCTTTTTTGCGTGCCTCCTCCGCGAGATCAGGGCGATCGCGCTCCCGCGCATTTATTGCGAACTGCTCACAATCTTCCGGAGTTTTTAGCCTGACGACTCTCTCATCCATATGGGCTGTCTAGTGCCTCACGTTTGTAGGAAAGTTCGATTCAGCCACGCTGTCCCAAGGGTAACGCGGGGGCGTGCGGCGCGTTCGCACAGGCGTAGTGACAACAGCGGATAAAACATCGTCATTGAGCCAATCGCCGCTTGTTGCGTTCCCATAATTCGTCCTTCTCTACTCCCAGAACTTCGTCGATAAACCTCACCCTCTCTGGCCGAGAGATCCTGTCGAGACAAGTGTTGTGCTGTTTGAGATACTCGACGATCTCCATTCGCGTAGTCGCCTTGTCCATCTTTTCGTAGTCGCACTTTGCGAGCGCAAGTTCATGGAACCAGGATGGCATGTTACCTAGCCGTGTAGGAACTGCCGCTCTAACACTCAACTACGCACGGCACACTGCCCTGACCTCATTTGTTTTATTTTTTGGCCGGCTGACCGCCCGCAGGAGTGGCTGCGCCCTCAGCGGCTTTCGCTTCTCCGCCAGCTGGCTTGGCGCCACTGCCTTCCGCAGACTTGCTTTCGGTGGGAGGGGCGACAGCCACAGCCGGTGTTTGTGCGCTAACTGGAGCTTCAGCCTTCGGAGGCTCGGTTTTTGGCGCGTCACTGGTTTGCGGCTTCGCTCCAGGTAATGGAGTCGCCTCTTTCTTATCGCATCCAGCAATAACCACGGCGAGTAACGCAGCGAATAGCAAAGAGTATTTCATGTCGTTTCCTTACGTTGAGTTAAAACAAGCCACTTGAGCGAAGAAAGTTTGCGCTCGACCGACCATGCAGCGTGCCTAGAAAGTCTACTGCGCTTTCATCGCGAGGGTGGCGCCGATGACAAACTTTTACCCGCTTTTACGACTCATGACGCTGGCGAACCGGCAAAGCCTACGGAATCAGCCACTGGTGTCCAAAATACCGTCGCGCGGTGCAAGGCCCTTACGAATTCTTTTGCCCTGCATTTTCTTTGCTCAGTACGCGTGCCGTTGAGTTGGAGTATTCTATTTATTTTCCCCTGCGCTTGGTCGTCGATTCGTGGCGTGATGTGACAGGCAAAGTGTTACGCGGGTCTTTGCTTGTAAAGCTCCTTCACCCGTCAACGAAGTTAATTGGTACAAAATCGGTATGCCAATAACAACAGCCGAACGGATCATCGCTCAGTTTCGACTGCACCTCTCGTTCTTGGGTCTGCTCTTGCTTGCGGCGCTGACGATTGCTGGCGTGACGGTGTACGCATTGAAGGGACAACAGGCGCAAATGGCGATGGCCATCCGGGAATCACAACAACAGGCTCTTGAGTTGCTGGCCGGTCGGGTAGAGGAGTCGTTACTTAACGCCATGCAGGCCCCGTTTCAGGCGTTGCGGAATTTGGGTCCAAGGACTGCCAAAGCGCGGCTCGTGCGGATGATCCAGGAATCGTCGCCATCGGTCGAACAAATCATGTTTCTGGACGGCAGGATGACGGTCGTCTGGAGATACCCATCGTACTTGGGGCGTGAGGACAATCGCATTACGAACTGGGTGATACAGCGAGTGCCACGAGAGCAGGCCCGCGGAACGCCCCCGCGCTCGTCATTGACTGCCTTTCTGGAAACTATCGACGGGAAGCCGACGATGTTTGCATACGAGGCTATCGACGAAGCGTCTGTAAAATCCTCCGGTAAGGCGTCTGTGCCGTTGAGCGCAAGCGGCTGGCTGGTGATGCGGTTCAAATTGGATACGCTGAAAACGCACTCCGTGGTTCCGCTGCTTGCGGACTTCACCCGCGATCAAGGCGGTGCAGTAAATCTGCATGACCCGGGATTCGAGGTCAAAAAGGACAGTTTGAGCTCGGCTTTGACTCATGTCTTGCCAGGATGGAAGCTCGTTTATGAGCCACCTTCACAAGCAAACAAACGAAGGCTGGCGGGACAGCGTTGGGTGATCATCGGAATTGTAGGGGGAGCATTGATCGCGATCGCGATCACGGGTTATGCGGTATGGCGGGAAATCCAGCGCGAACAGGCCCTGGTCGATTTGCGCAATCGCTTCGTGGCCAACGTTTCCCATGAACTGAAAACGCCGCTTGCCCTCATTCGCATGTATGCAGAAACGCTGAGCCTGCAACGGCTCAAAGATCAAAACCGGCAGCACGAATACCATAAGGTAATCTTGCGCGAGGCCGAGCGGCTATCCAGGATGATCGAGAATGTGCTGGACTTCGAGCGCCTCCGATCAGGGGTAGAGGTCTACCATCTCACCGAGACCGATCTGGCAGCCACAGTGACCGACGTATTGGCGCGCTACGAATCTCAACTTGAGGACAGCGGCGTCCGCCTAGATGTTAAGCTGGAACACTCCCTCCCGCCGGTAGCCCACGATAGGGAGGGGCTGACGGAGATACTGCTCAATTTGCTGGGTAATTCGGGCAAATATGCTCAAAGCGGTGGGCTGGTGCAAGTGCGGCTCGCTCGCAACAACGACCGCGTGGAGCTCAAGGTGACCGACTTTGGCCCGGGCATCCCGCCGCAGGATCGAGCCCGGATGCTGAGAGCATTTGAGCGCGGGGTGGTGCCGGGCGCCGCTAGCGGCAGCGGCCTGGGACTCGCACTGGTTGAGCAGATCGCGAAATCTCATCACGCCCGATTCACTCTTGATGAGCCTGACGGGCACAGCGGGGTGAAGGCGGTCGTCTCATTTCCAATCTCGCAGGGTAATGCGTGAGCGAAGCTCCGACAATCCTCGTCGTTGAGGACGACGCGGCCATGCGGAGAGGCCTAGCGGACAATCTTGAGATTGACGGCTATAACGTCGTCAGCGCCTCTACCATGCGCGACGGCCGCGTCGCCGCGATGAAAAGCAATCCCGATTTGATTGTTCTGGATGTCATGCTGCCCGATGGCGACGGCATGGAGTTGTGCAAGCAACTGCGTGCTGAAGGGCGCACAGAACCGATCATCATGGTGACGGCAAGAGGCGCGGAGATGGACAAGGTCTTGGCGCTGGAGACCGGTGCGGATGACTATGTCGTCAAACCCTTCAGCTTGCGTGAGCTGCTGGCACGCATTCACGCCCAGCTTCGGCGCAGGCGGATTCAAGAGCCAACGCAAGGCCCAGTGCGAGTCGGCGCAGCAGAGATCGACTTTCAGACCCACCGCGTGACGCGTGAGGGTAGGCTTTTGGAAACCAGCGCCAAAGAAATTGAGCTGCTGCGTTACTTGGTCAGCCACCGCGGCGAGGTAATTTCGCGCAATGCCTTGTTGGCTGCTGTCTGGGGACACGAGAGCGGGGTCGTCACCCGCACAGTGGATAATTTCATCGTGCGCCTGCGAAAGAAATTAGAACCGGATCCCGCCCACCCGCAGTTTCTGCTCACGGTACACGGTCGCGGCTACAAGTTGATAAAAGGGTAGGCCTCAACGAATCGCTATCGAGGCTCATACAAGCGTAACCGATCGTCGTGCGTCCACTCGGAAAGAACGACGCAGAGCTTACGGAAAGCCAGCAGCCCAAATCTGCCTCTATGCGATGGATTAGGGCGTCGGTGAAATCGCTGGTAGGCGCCTTGCACGCGTCCCATGATGCGCAGATTCCTGGTGATGGTCACGGCTGTGTCAACGAAAGGACAACACTGGCGTTGCCAATCCGGAGAACCTGTTCTGATGTATTCAGGCGCATATTCTACAAACGCTGTCCATTTGTGTGATTCGATGTGTGCGAGTCTTTTTCCGGCTGCCCGCCGCGGAAAATTTGGCAACTACCGCCCTCCCCGTCTACAATGCCGTAACATTTTTCGCGTGTCGTTCGGGTAGACGGTTCGGGATTTCCCGGCTGCCCGCCAGCGGTAAGCTCACAAAAGTCGCCACTAAATGGATCTGTCGTTCCTGCGGCCCGTAGACCTTGCCTTTACTTTGGCCGTGGTCTGGATCGGGCTGGGCGTCATCGGGCTTGCGCTCATGCGCAGTCCCCGATTGATCCTCGACGCGGTGTTTCCCGTCGGCGCGGTGGTCGCATTGACGCTGGCCGTCGTGGGTGTGTGGGCGATCAATGTCCCGCCTAGCGCGGCAATCCTGCCGGCCGGTCTGCCCGACCTGCCGTTTCACGTGCGCGTCGATCCGCTGTCTGGATTCTTCCTGCTGCTGTTAGGCGGTGTTTCGTTCGGCATTTCGTTGTTTTCCTCCGGTTATTTCCGCGGCGAGGGTGAGCAGGGGCTCGGGCTCCTTTGTTTCCAGTACCACGTCTTTCTCGCCAGCATGGCGCTGGTGCTGATCGCAGACGACGCTTACCTGTTCATGGTTGCTTGGGAAACGATGGCGATGTCGTCGTATTTTCTCGTCACCACCGAGCACCACAACGAGAAGAACCGCAAGGCCGGCTTCATCTATCTGCTGGTGGCGCATCTGGGCGCGCTCAGCATCCTGCTCTCCTTCGGGGTGCTGCACGGCGGGCATGGCGATTACACGTTCGACGCGCTGCGCCGGGCCGAGCTGAGCGGTTCTTGGGCCACCATCGCATTCGTGCTGGCGTTTTTTGGCTTCGGCGCCAAGGCCGGCATGTTGCCGTTGCACGCATGGCTTCCCGAGGCGCACCCGGCCGCGCCATCGCCGGTTTCTGCGCTCATGTCGGGCATCATGCTGAAGACGGCGATCTACGGGATGATCCGGGTCATCTACGATCTGATCGGCGGCATTCGCTGGGAGTGGGGGCTCACGGTGCTGCTCTTCGGGGCGGCGACCTCGCTGTTCGGGGTGCTGTTCGCGCTGATGCAGCACGATCTCAAGCGCCTGCTCGCTTACCATTCGGTCGAGAACATCGGCATCATCCTGATCGGCATCGGACTGTCGATGGTATTTATCGGCAGCGGCCATCCGGTCGCCGGCGTACTGGGACTGATCGCCGGGCTTTATCACACGCTCAACCACGCGGTTTTCAAAGGGCTGCTGTTCCTCGGCGCCGGCGCGATCCTGAAGTCGACCGGGCTGAGAAACCTGAACGAGATGGGCGGGCTGATCCGTTACATGCCGCATACCGCGCTCTACTTCCTCACCGGCGCGCTGGCGATTTCCGCGCTGCCGCCGTTAAACGGCTTCGTCTCCGAATGGCTTACCTTCCAGGCATCCCTGCAAGCGCCCCTGCTCGAGAGCAGCGTGGTGCGGAGCCTGGTGCCGATCGTCGCCGCAGTGCTCGCGCTCTCGGGGGCGCTCACCGGCATGTGCTTCGTCAAAGTCTATGGTGTCGCCTTTCTCGGGCAGCACCGGCACGAGCTCGCCGAGAAGCCGCGCGATGCGAGCGCATGGGAACGGGCCGGCATGCTGTGGCTCGCGCTCGGCTGCCTCGCGCTCGGGCTGCTGCCGGTGTTCATGATCGGGCAGCTGAACCAGGTCAGCCAGGTGCTGATCAACGCCGGTCTCCCCGATGCGGCGATGGCGTCAGGCTGGCTGTGGCTGGTGCCGACCTCGAGCGCGCAGGCGAGCTATAGCCCGATCGTGTTCCTGCTCGTGATCGCCGCGGTATTCGCGCTGACGTATCTGGTCGTGCGCCATGTCTATCACGGCCGGCTGCGCCGTTCCGATCCCTGGGACTGCGGTTTTCCTGCGCAGACTTCGCGCATGGAGGACACGGCCGATGGCTTCGGTCAGCCGATTCGCCAGATCTTTGCGCCGGTCTTCCTGATCCACCGCGAGATTCCGCGTCCGGACGATCCGCAGCCGGTATTCAAGCAGGAAGTCGAGGACCGGCACTGGTACTGGATGTATCTGCCGATCGCACGCCTCGCCGAATTTCTCTCCGGCCACGTCGGCAAACTGCAGCAGGGGCGCATCTCGGTGTACCTGCTGTATGGCTTCCTGACGCTCATTGCCCTGCTGGTGTTCGCGCAATGAATCAGGCGAGCGGGATCGTTTTCCAGGTGCTGCAGTCGGTGCTGGTGGTGCTGATCGCGCCGCTCATGCTGGGCTGGGTCAATCAGTGCCGCGCCTGGCTGCAGAACAAGAGCGGCGCGGGGATCTGGCAGCCGTACAAGGTGCTGAACAAGCTGTTTCACAAGGACGCAGTGCTCGCGCATAACGCCTCGCCCCTCTTTCGTGCCACGCCATATGTGCTGTTCGGCTGCATGTGGCTCGCAGTCGGCATCGTGCCGGTGCTGGCGACGGACCTGCCGTTCGCGCCGGCCGCGGACGTGATCGCGCTGGTCGGACTGTTCGCGCTGGCGCGAGTGTTCGTATCGCTCGCCGGCATGGACATCGGCACCTCGTTCGGGACCCTGGGCGCGCGCCGCGAGATGATGATCGGTTTTCTCGCGGAACCGGCAATGCTGATGACGCTGTTCACCGCTTCCCTCATCAGCCACTCCACCTCGCTGGTGACCATCGTCGAGACGCTGGGGCAGCGCGAATTTGTGATTTATCCGAGCATGGCGTTCGCGGCAGTCGCTTTCCTGATGGTGCTGCTCGCGGAGAACGCGCGCATTCCGATCGACAATCCGTCCACGCATCTCGAGCTCACCATGATCCATGAGGCGATGATCCTGGAATACTCGGCGCGGCACCTGGCGCTGATCGAATGGGCCTCCAGCCTCAAGCTCACGGCCTATATCACGATCGGTTTTGCCATTTTCGTGCCGTGGGGCATCGCGCAGGCCGGCGACTGGATCGGATTGCCGATCGCGCTTGTCGCCCTGGTCGTGAAGCTCGCATTGGCCGGCGCGGGGCTGGCGCTGATCGAGACGGTGTCGGCGAAGATGCGCATCTTCCGCGCGCCAGAATTCCTCGGGACCGCCTTTCTGCTCGCCACGCTCGGCATGCTGACCCATTTCCTGTTGGAACAATAGTCAAAGCTTCGAGGCTTTTAAGCAATGAACCTGCCGCTGTCCAGCCAGCTTATCAACCTGTTCGCAGCGCTGCTGCTGCTGCTCGCGTTCGCCATGCTCACGCAGCGGCGCATCCTGTCGCTTATCAATCTCTTCGCCCTGCAGGGTTTCGTGCTGGTGCTGAGCACCGGCATCGTCGCTTATTCGACCAATCAGAGTCATTTGTATTACTCCTCGCTGCTGACGCTGATCCTCAAGGTGTTGCTGCTGCCGTGGATTCTGCATCGCCTGATCCGGGCGCTAAACGTGCGCTGGGATGTCGAGCCGCTCATCAATATCCCGGCGACGATGCTGATCGGTATCGTGCTGGTGATCTTCGCGTTCAACCTGGCCACCCCGATTTCGCAGATTGCCGGCACCATTACGAAGAGCACGCTCGGCATCGCTACCGCCAGCATCCTGCTCTCCTTTCTGATGATGATCACGCGGCGCAAGGCGGTGTCCCAGGTGATCGGCTTTCTGGCCATGGAGAATGGCTTGTTCTTTGCGGCGACTTCCGCAACCTACGGCATGCCGATGGTAGTCGAGCTCGGCATCGCGCTCGACGTGCTGGTCGGCACGCTCATTTTTGGCGTGTTCTTCTTCCACATCCGGGAGACGTTCGAAAGCCTCGACATCCATCATCTGGAGAAACTGAAAGAGCGCTGATGAGCATCGAACATCTCATTGCCGATGCTCGTCCCTCACCCCCGGCCCCTCTCCCGGGAGGCGAGGGGAGATTCGAGGCGCAAATCGACAATATCGATTTGCGCGAGACATAACTATGGAACTGCTCCTTGTACTTGCCATTCCGTTCGCCGGCGGGATCGTGCTCGCGTTCTGGGGGCATCGCGGGTTCGCGCCCGAACTCAACTCCGGGATGAGCTTGCTCACCTTGGTGGCGGCGGCGGCACTCACTGGGCGCGTCATCGCCGGCGGCCCGATGCTGGTGTGGAACGAGAATTTCTTCGTCGATCCGTTCAACGTGTTCCTGGTCGCGCTCACCGCGTTCGTCGCGTTCACCACGTCGCTGTTCAGCCGCCCGTACATGCGCATCGAGTTGAACCACGGCAGGCTGTCGCCAAACCGGCTGCGGCTCTATCACAGCATGTACCAGATGTTTACGTTCACCATGCTGCTCGCGCTGCTCACCAACAATGTCGGCATCCTGTGGGTGGCGATGGAAGCGGCCACGCTCACCACCGTGCTGCTGGTGAGCCTGTACCGCACGCCGGCGAGCCTGGAGGCGGCGTGGAAGTACTTCATTTTGTGCGGCGTGGGCATCGCGCAGGCATTGTTCGGCACCATCCTGCTGTATTTCGCGGCGGAGAAAGTGCTGGGGCCAGGCGGCACGGCGCTGCTGTGGACGCATTTGAACGAGGTGAAAGGCGAGCTCGAGCCCACCGTGCTCGGGCTCGCGTTCGTATTCCTGCTGGTGGGTTACGGCACCAAGGTCGGGCTTGCGCCGCTGCACAACTGGCTGCCCGACGCGCATGCCGAAGGGCCGACGCCGATCTCGGCGGTGCTGTCGGGGCTGTTGCTGAACGTCGCGCTTTACGCGGTGGTGCGCGCCAAGGTGCTGGCTGAAGGCGCGATCGGCACGCATTTCGCCGGCAACCTGATGATGGGTTTCGGGCTGCTGTCGGTGGTGGTCGCCGCGTTCCTGCTGTCGCGCCAGAAGGACATCAAACGCCTGTTTGCTTACTCGTCAGTAGAACACATGGGGCTGATGACCTTTGCCTTCGGCATGGGCGGCGCGCTCGCCACCTTCGCGGGGCTGCTGCATATGACGGTGCACTCGCTCACCAAATCGGCAATTTTTTTCGCTGTCGGTCATGCGGCGCAGAAATCGGGCACACAGATCATGGCGGACATCAGGGGGCTGATCGACAGCAATCCGACCATCGGCTGGGGACTGATGCTCGGCAGCCTTGCCATCCTCGGCATGCCGCCGTTCGGCGTGTTCGCGAGCGAGTTCATGCTCCTGACCGCGGCGATGCACCAGCAGCCGTGGGCGACCCCGTTTCTGCTGGCGGCGCTTGGCGTGGCGTTCGCAGCGATTTTTGGCAAGGTGCAGCCGATGGTGTTCGGGACCGCGACCGTCAAGCGCCTGCCGCACCCGCCGGCGTTAATACCGGTGTTTGTGCATCTTGCGATCGTGCTGCTGCTCGGTCTCTATATCCCGCCTTATCTCGCCGACTGGTATCGGCAGGCGGCGCAGCTTATTGGGTAAGGCGAAAAATCTTGAACCGCAAAGGACGCAAAGGACGCGAGGGAACCGCAGATCGAACAGCGGAGAAACTGTATGGATAGGAACTTAGAGATCACCCTGCAAATCGTTCTTTTTTCGATGAATTTGTTTTCCCTTTGCGTCCTTCGCGTTCTTTGCGGTGGAGCTTTAACGTGAAGCTTGAGGACTTTCAGATTGAACTGAAGCAACTGCCGGGCGCGATGCCGGTGTGGCACGGACGCGTCGACGCGCAACAATGGCGGCTGGCTTGCCGGCAAGTGCGCGAGAAGGGCGGACGGCTGGTCGCGCTGTGGGGTGCCGACAATAGCGATCGGGGCGAGGCATTCGCCGTGCACGCGGCGCTGACGGTGCAGTCGGGACTGCTGGTGGTGACGTTGCCGCTGGACGGCGCGGGCTTTCCCGACGTTTCCGACGTTTTTCCTGCGGCGAACCGGATGCAGCGTGCGGTCCACGATCTGTTCGGCGTGAGCGCCGAGAACGCGGCCGATCAGCGCAAGTGGCTGCGTCACGCCGCCTGGCCGGTGGACGTCTTTCCGTTGCGGAAAGACGTCGCTGGCGGTTCAAAGTTCAAAGTTCAAAGTTCAGAGTTCAAAGTTCAGGGTTCCAAGTTGCAACCCGAAACTCAGAACATTGAACCCGGAACCCAGAACCTTGAACCTGGAACCTTGAACCTGGAACCTGGAACCGAACCAACGGACGACTATCCTTTCGTGCGCGTGGAAGGAGAAGGCGTGCATGAGATACCTGTGGGGCCGGTGCACGCCGGCACCATCGAGCCGGGACATTTCCGTTTCTCCATCGTCGGCGAGGGCGTTCTGCGGCTGGAAGAGCGGCTCGGCTACAAGCACAAGGGCATCGAGAAGCGCTTCGAGTCGATGACGCTTGCCGAGGGCGCCAGGCTCGCCGGACGGGTGTCAGGCGATTCCACGGTGGCGTACGCCTGGGCCTATGCGATGGCGGTGGAAAGCGTGACCGGCGTGACGCCGCCGCCGCGCGCGCTGTGGCTTCGGGCGTTGCTGCTGGAACGCGAGCGGGTCGGGCAGCACCTGTGGGACTTGGGTTTCCTCGGGAACGATGCGGGACTCGCGTTCGGGCTGGCGCAGTTTTCGCGACTCAGGGAAGACTGGTTGCGTGTAAGCCACGCGTTGTTCGGCCACCGCTACCTGATGGACGCCATCGTGCCGGGCGGCGTTGCGCGGGACATCCACGCCGAAGGCATTGCCCGAATTCGGGGCGAAATCGACGGGATCGGCAAGACAGTCGTGCTGCTGAAGGACATCTACGATGAGCACGCCGGGCTGCAGGACCGCTTCATCGGCTGCGGGCGCGTCAAACCCGATCTCGCGGACCGGATGGGACTGACCGGACTGGCCGGTCGCGCAAGCGCGGTAGCGTGGGATCTGCGCGTGCAGTTCCCGCCGATCCCCTACGACGAGTTCGAAGTGCGCATGGCCACGCACCGCAACGGTGACGTCGCGGCGCGCGTCACGGTGCGCTTTGAGGAGATCGCGGAGTCGCTGCGTCTGATCGGCCTGATCCTTTCCAGCCTGCCCATAGGCGACATCGCTGCGCGCGTGCCGGATGCGCCCGAGAACGCATTCGGCATCGGCTGGGTGGAGGGCTGGCGCGGCGAAGTGCTGATTGCGCTGGAGACGGGTGCGAACAACAGCATCCGCCGGCTGCACCCGCACGATCCGTCGTGGCAGAACTGGCCGCTGCTCGAACGCGCGGTGCTGGGCAACATCGTGCCGGATTTTCCGCTGATCAACAAGTCATTCAACCTGTCGTATAGCGGGCAGGACTTATAGAAGCGTGAACGAGTGAACGGGTGAACAAGTGAACGGGCCAGAAAAGCGCAATACCCTCTCTCCCGGTCTTCGGGGGAGAGCCTGCACAGTAGGCGAGGGGGCCGGGCAGGGTGAGGGGGCTCACTCGTTCACCCGTTCAGTCGTTCACCGAGCAATGTGTAAGTGGTTTGCATACCGAGAGAGATGGCATGTATCAACTGCTTAAGCAAATCGCCGTCGTTGGCATCAAGACCGAGGCGCCGCCTGAAGCGGATGAGGCGCTGCGTGTCGCTGCGCAGCGCCTACAGGCGGAAATCCTCGGTCATTTCGTGGGGGCGCTGACGATCCGCCACGTCGACGCCGGTTCGTGCAACGGCTGCGAGTTGGAGATCAACGCGCTCAGCAACCCGTACTACAACCTCGAAGGGCTGGGGATCAAGTTCGTTGCCAGCCCGCGCCATGCGGATATGCTGCTCGTCACCGGCCCGGTGTCACGCCACATGGAGGTGGCGCTCAAGCGCACCTACGACGCGACGCCGGATCCGAAGCTGGTGATCGCCATCGGCGATTGCGGCTGCACCGGCGGGATCTTCGGCGAGAGCTACGCGAGTTGCGGGCGCGTTTCGAACTTGATTCCGGTGGATGTCGCGGTGCCGGGTTGCCCGCCCACGCCAATCGCAATCATGCAGGGCATCCTCACGGCGATTGCCTTAAAAAAAGCTTAGCCGCCAAGGACGCTAAGGACGCAGAGGAAATACTGAAAAATAGCAAGAAGGAATCATGGATCGGTGACAGCCCTGCGAGTGGGGACCGGTTGGAGCGATGAGAGCTAGGCGGAGCGTCGAGTGACGCCCGGCGTCGAACACGCGCTCGGCGCGATGCTGTTTTACGGGCTGGCGGACCTCGTCTACAAGCGCGCCGCCGCGGCGGGCGTGCAGGCTCGCCATTTCCTGATGGTGCAGGCCTGGTGCTTTGCGCCGGCCATCGTGCTCTACGGTCTTGCCACCGGCACGCTCCAGGCCGGAACCGCCATGCTGTGGGGCATGGGAGCGGGTCTTCTCATATTCGTCGCGCTCTACAACTTCGCGCGCAGCCTCGCGGGCGGTGCCGTAAGCGTCAATGCACCGATCTTCCGCCTGAGCTTCGCGATCACCGTGGCGCTCGCGGTGCTCCTGCTCGCGGAGCCGCTCACTGCCTGGAAGCTCGGCGGCCTCGCGGCCGCGCTCGCGGCGGTGTGGCTGCTCTTGGGTGCGCGGGAATCCGGCGCGAGACCGGAGCGCCGCGAGAGCGGATCGTCCCTCGCGCGCGTGCTCGTCGCCACCATCGCGATGGGAATCGTCAATCTGTTCTACAAGCTGGGAACGCTCGCTGGCGGGAGCTCCGCCACCGTGCTCGCCGGGCAGGCGAGCGTCTTCATAGTGCTCGCCACCGGTTTTGCCTGGACGGCGGACCGCGGGATCCGGCCGTCGCGCGCAACCTGGTCCCATGCCCCGGCGGCGGCCGTGCTCCTTCTTTTCGCGACCGTGATGCTGCTCGCAGGCCTCGCGCACGGCGAAGCGAGTGTGCTGGTGCCGATCGCGCAGATGAGCTTCGTCGTCACCGCGACGCTGGGGCTCGCATTCCTGCGCGAGTCGTTTACCGCGCGCAAGGCGGCGGGCCTCGCCTTTGCCGTCGCCGCGCTCGCGTTCCTCGCGAAAAGCTGAATCGCCAGGACGCGAACTGATTAATCCGCGGTCATCGTTCGAGCCCAGCTTGGGCAGGCAATTAAGAGCAGAACTCGGTAACGGATTTCCCCTGATTTTGCTTTAAGCTGATATGCGGGCGTATTATCGTAACGGACGTATCCGTAGCCCGGTGTTACCGCGTACGTAAAGCAAAGTTCATGACTGCGACAGAAGAACCCGTGGATCGAGAAGAGCCGCAACGTATGCGCGACGCGACGAATGGGCCAACGTTAGGTGACTCGGGAACAGAAACTACGGACGGCTACCTTTATATCCTCGTCAATCAATACGTCCCAAGTCTTGTCAAGATAGGTTACACCGACCGCGATCCCCATGTTCGCGCAACCGAGCTTAGCGGCACAACCGGGGTTCCAGGGCAATGGGTGGTTAGACACTACTGGCTGCTTGAGAACGCCTTCCAGTGGGAGCAGAGGATATTTTTGGCGCTACGTAAGCACCGCGAAACTGGCGAGTTTTTTAAAATCAGCGCCGAGACCGCTATTGGCCGGATAGAACTATTGCTACTCCAAGCAGGCGCAATAGATGCGTCCGGCATGTCCGCAGCAGGGCGGCGCGAACTAGCACGACAGGATGCAGCAAGAAAACGAGAAGAACAAAGGCTCATCGACCAACAGCAAGAACAAATTGCCGAACAAGACAGACAACGACAATTTGACACTGCTTGGGAACAAGGTTGGCCGAGCCACGTGCAACCCTGGTGCAAGCTAGTTCACTTCTGCGGTGAACAGATGAAAACGTACTCGCGTCCGGGCCTTCTCCATAAAATGATAAACGGCACCATTGACGTTGACATTAGTGTGACCAAATGCCTCGTCCACATTCTCGGATGGGAGCGTCGTAGCTTTCCGAGCACCCAGAAGGTAGCACGTGAGATCAACGAATTAATTCCCCACCTCCGCAAATGGCATGGATACCCGCGTTTGCTTGCGCTTCTTCCAGAGATGTTCACTGCCTCACGCCGAGCACGCGAGTTCATTCTTCATCTAAACAGCCAGTATGGGCGACGGACGCCAAGTGGATGGGGCGGCAACGGACCTTGCTGCAAGCGGAGCCAATATTGGAATGGAGGAGAATGGTACGAGAAACCAGATATTACGTTTTTATACGGGATGCCCGAAACTTGGCCAGCGTTAGAGATACGATTGGCAACGCAAAAAGTCTTTGGGCTAAGTGGTGACGAGGCTACCGCGCTCTTGCAAAGCGAACCCGCGATGAGAACCACCCTGATGAACCTCGCAACAAACTCACTTCCTCCCGAGTCCCAGTACGGGAAGGATTGCGTCCCATACGTCTGACCAGCCCACCCTGAACGCGACGCGCGAAACAGTCTCGCATGCCGATTCGCTCATATCGTCATGCAAGATTCTTCGTTCGGCCGAGGCAAACGACATTTTTGAAACGCGAAGAAGGCCAGACGGTACTCCCTTGCTGACCGAAACACTCGGGCAGCCCACGGTCTACCTCGACAACTGGGCGTTGAATGACATCGCCACAGCGAACGCTCTCTGCTCCCGCTTTGTATCTGCCATGACGCGCAAATCCGGGACACTACGGATTTCAGTCTCAAACATCGTGGAACTTCTCAAGCAGACGGACAGCGCGCAGGTCAAGCAGATATTGCACTTGATCGATGCGGTTGACACCGGTTTCATCAACGTCAACTTCGGGGAAGTCATACGGCAAGAGAACCGACTCCTTATTGATCCAACAGAGTGCGAGAATCCCAGCCGCGAGTTCACGGTGATTTACAATTACCTGCTGGCTCTACAATGGCCGGAAGTCTGGTCAATCGCTGATATCGTGCAACATGTTCTTGCCAACAGTGATAATCGCGTGTTCTTGCAAAGCTATGGCTCTTTCGCAGACAAGATGAAAGCGTTCTTCAGTGTCCACCGCGCCAACCCAGAGTACATGAAGAAAGAGGTGGCCAGATCTTATTCGGGACGGCAGCAGAAGCCAAAGTATTGCACCGCTACGCGTGAACTCGTGACACACAGCTTTGATTTCATAATTCAAAATAGAGAGATGAACATGCCAGCGAAGGAGTGGCATGATCTCTACCACACTATCGTTCCCGTTGCATATTGCGATATCGTGTTTGTTGACGGTCGCTGGGCGGACTTCGTCTCGCAGTCTGGTCTCAAACCACCAGCGATTGCGGCGGTTTTCAAGAAGCAATCTCTTGACGCGGGTATGGATGCCATTGAGGGCTGGGAACCATCTGTCGAACTGTGAGCGGTAGGCATGCAACATCGGCATCGATCTCACAGTCGCAAACATAGCTTGCGACTCCTCGGTCTATAGGCCTCGGCCGGAGCTCATGCCGGGCGCTAAATCTTCATCATATGCCTCCTGAACGCGAAAGCCCGACCTGGCTTGATTACTTCTCCGGCGGCGTACCGACTGGTGAGTTCTTCCGAATGACGTTGGAAGATTTAGCCATGATCGTCGATGAATCCTCAAAAAGACCGAGCCGCGTCAACGAGGTCTGCTACATCGGACTCATCGCATATTTCGAAGCATTCTGTAAAGACCACTTCGCGTCTGTGCTGAACATTGAGCCGACGCTACTGGGTGCTCTGCGTCAACAAGGGCAGGACATACAAATAGATCCCACGCGCTTGATAGAGCTACAGGAGGAGTGGCCATATCGTCTCGGCTTCCTCGTCGCGGAGAAGTTCGACTTTGGCACGCCCCAGAAGGTCAATGCACTGTACGGTGCCTTGCTCAAGGTAAGCCCGTTCTCAAAAGACGAAGCAACGTTCTACGAGAAAATGCTGAACGATAGGAACTTGCTAGTGCACCACGGCGGAACGCACACGTTCACGTACCTGCGCCAGGCCAAGCTTGGGACTGATGGCGCCGGGTACCGTCCCTATTTCAGCTCCCTACCCGTGACTGCGGAGTATTTCGAGAAACGACGGGTGTTCGTTGAAGGGATCGCCAAGAAGACTTTGAAGACCACGCACGCAGCGCTTAAGCACTATTCGACGGAACTGGGCGTCCAATACACACCGGAACGAGAGAAGGCGATGAATGCATTCTTGTGGTGGGGCGAGGAGAAGATCTAATGTTCGCGTGCAAGGGTGGCGCTCTTCCCCGATGGTGGTCGTTAAGGCGGCACCTTAATCAGCCAAGAGTGCCTATGGTTGCCCGAATCGGGGAGGCAGATAGGGCTCGAACTCCTGAGGCGATCCCATTGATACTGTACCTTACGAGTGTCCGCTGCTAACCTGTCGGGCACGTCATCACTTATCGCACGACCAGCAACGCCACTCGCATCTTGCAACTCATGGCACGTTTACTAACAGTTCTCCTGCTCACAGGCCTGAGCTCGGCAATCATCGCGCTGGTCTCATGTGCGGGCGGAGGTGCTCCGAGTGATCGCTCGCCGGCGAGCGGCGAGCGCGCGAGAGTCTTGGCGCCGATCGAGGCGGCGGAACTCGTTGTGCGCGAATCGCTTCCGCCCCAATATGCAGTGCGCATTACATCGGGATTGCCAAGCGGCTGCGCCGCCTTCGACGGCATCGAAGTCAAACGCGAAGCGAGAAACGCCGATCTCACCGTCTGGAACACGGTACCGGCCGACAAGCGCATCATCTGCACGATGATCTACGGGATCGCCCGCCACACCGTGGAACTCGGCAGCGATTTCGCGCCGGGGGAGACCTACACCGTGCGCGTCAACGGCGAGCCGAAGATCACGTTCACTGCCCGATAAAGGAAGGTTAGGAAAGAGGTGACGCAAGGAGTTAGATTCACCCCCACCTTGATCCTCCCCCATCAAGGGGGAGGAGAAGTTTTTCTATCTTCCCCACCGAGCGAGAGGAGAAGTTTTTTGTCGGCTTCCACCCGGCGACCGTCCGAGCATCTCGCCGTGCGGGCGAGAGCAGTTCACTTCTTGAGTGCCTGCGCGAAGAATTCCGTGGTGCGCCGTATTGCGTCCTCGCGTGCCTGCGGATTCTCGCCGACGGTGGCACCGAGGCGGTCCGGCTTGTTGAGGTTCCGCACGTTCGGCCGGTAGCGGACCGGCGAGTTGATGCGGTCGAAGCTGTGATAGGCGCCGGGATAGGTGACGATCTCGATCGTCGCGCCTGCGGTTTGAGCGATGGAGACAAGTTCCCTGCATGCCACGGCCGGCGTCCAGTCATCCGCTTCTCCGGAAAGAATCAGCAGCGGCGCGTAAGGCCGGTAGGGCGTTTTCGCTTTTGAGAGCGTGCGGCAGCCGGGATAGAACGCGACTGCCGCGCGGAAGTCCGGCTCGCGGTGGCTCGCCTCGCGCATGCTGTAGAGCGTTCCGGTCCCGCCATTCGACCAGCCCAGCAAACCAATTCTTCCCGCAGCGACGTACGGCTGCTTGCTGAGCCATTGCAGGGCGGCATAAGCGTCTTCAACCCGTTCCCGGCTTTCCAGGATCGGGCGCTTCTGCAGCTCGCAGATCGACCATTGGCCGCGCGGCCTGAAGCTGTCGACGAGCAGCGCGACATAACCTTCCTCGCTCAGCGTTTCCGCCCAGTACCGATAAGAAGTCGTCACGTATCCCGAAGGTGTGTACATGCCGCCGCAACCGTGGAGCATCACGACGGCGGGAAACGGTCCCGGTCCCTGCGGTCGGAACTGCAGCCCGCTCAACTGCACCGGCGCGTCGTTGAATTCCTTGAGCGCCGGAAACTCGACCCACTCGGTGTCGTAAGCGCCGCGCGCGGGAACGCAGGTGAACAGCGTCAGCAACAGCAGGAGGGCGGGAAGAGTTGAACGCATCGCAGTTCAATTCGCACGATATCTGCGGATCATGTCCTGGTCGAGAGCGAGCCCGAAGCCGGGATCTTTCGAGACCTCGAACATGCCGTCCTTGACCGGCGGCCGGTTCGCCCACATTGCCTGCCACACCGGGTCACGGTCGGGATCGGCGAAGCACTCGAGATAGGTGCCGTGCGGCACGGCGGCGAGCAGGTGCTGTGCGATCTGCGCTTCCTCGTGATGCGCCATCTGCACGCCGGCCGCGGCACAGAGTGCCGCGGCGCGCCGCCAGTCGGTGACGCCGCCGCCTTCCGAGACGTCGTAATTGACGAAGTCCACGGCGTTACCGTCGACAAGCCGCCGCACACCGTGGCTGGTAATCTCGCACTGTCCAGCGTTGATCGGAATGCGTGTAGCCTGTCGCACGCGCGCCATCAGCGCCACGTCATCGTACCAGTGGCAGGGTTCCTCGAACCAGCGGATATCAAGGGGCTCAACCAGATGGGCGAAACGGATCGCGTCCTGTGCGGTCCAGCCGCGGTTCGCGTCCACGGCAAGGATGAAATCGTCGCCGGCGGCCATGCGCGCGGCCTCCACGCGCTTGGCGTCCTCTTCCGGCGCGAGGCCGCCGACCTTGAACTTGCAGCCCGCCATACCGGCTTTGCGGTATAGCTCGATCTCCCGGCCGATGTCGGCGAGCGTCTTGCCGGGCATGTAGTAGCCGCCAATGGAAATGATCGGCAGGCGGTTGCGATAGCCGCCAAGCAGGGCGCAGACGCTCTTGCCGAGCGCCTTGCCGACCAGATCCCACACAGCGCAGTCGACGCACGCAATGGCTTCAAGCAGCGTCTTGCGGTCACGGCTCGTGTGGGTGAGCGCGAACATCTTCTCCCAGATGCGCTCGCCCTCGAAGATGCTCATGCCTTTGATGAGTGGCGCGAGTTCAACCTGAATGAGCCGCACGATTTCGCGCCCATGCTCGCGGTTGTCGCCGTTGTAGACTTCGCTGACCAGTCCTTCCCCGGTGCGCATGCGCGTGACGATGGTGCAGCGCTTGAGGACGGAGTAGGTCGAACCGCCGAAGTTCTTCTTCAGCGGGATCTCGATCGCAATCGCTTCAATTGTTTCGATGCGCATGATGATATTTGTAGCGCAGGCGCCTCGCATGCCGCAGTTGATTTGGTATGCAGGCGAGGCGCCTGCGCTACGTTTGTTACTTCACTTTCATGCCGGGCTGCGCGCCGGAGTCGGGCGACAGTAGATAAAGTCCCGGCGCATCGCCGCTCGCGGCCAGTACCATGCCTTCCGACATGCCGAATTTCATCTTGCGTGGCGCGAGGTTGGCGACAACGACCGTCAGCCGGCCGATCAGAGTGGCGGGGTCGTAGGCCGACTTGATGCCGGCGAACACCGTGCGTGTTTCGCCACCGAGATCGAGTGTGAGCTTCAGAAGCTTGTCCGCGCCTTCGACATGCTCGGCGTTGACGATCTTCGCGATGCGCAGGTCGATTTTCGCGAAGTCGTCGATCGATATCGTTGTAGGCGCGGCAGGTTTTGCTTCCTCCTGTTTCGGAGGGGAGGCGGGATGGGGCGTCGAGGCAGTCACTTTGGCGGACTCCTTTTCGATTTCGAACAGCGCGTCGAGCTGCTTCGGGTCGACGCGGGTCATCAGATGTTGATATGGACGAATGGTATGTCCTGGTGCGAGCGGTGCGTCTACATCTTCCCACCGGAGGGGATTGATGTTGAGGAACACCTCAGCTTTCGAGGCAAGCTCGGGCAGAATTGGTTTTAAATAAAGTGTCAATAACCGGAATAGATTAAGACCCACAGTACATACGACTTGGAGTTCCTCTTCCTCGGAAGAATTTTTCGCCAACTCCCAAGGTTTTTTGTCATCTATGTACCGATTGGCGATATCAGCAAGTTCCATAATCAGCCGCAACGCTCGCCCAAACTCACGTCCAGCATATGCCTCCGCAACGGAAAATCCGAGACCGCGGAACCAGCCAAAGATGTCTTTCGTGTCGTAACCCCGTGGATGTGTATATCCACGTCCAATTGGAGGAGTTTCTCCTTTTAACCGGCTTGTAACAACATCCTTGTTGTGTTCCTCTTGCGCGACTTGGTTTACGTAGGGAGTAGGATCGATTTTCGGAAGCTGTGCAGCAAACTTTCCGTCAAATCGTTTAGAAATGAAACCCGCGCACCTACTTGCGATATTTACGTACTTCCCGATCAGATCGCTATTTACCCGAGCCAAGAAATCGTCCGGATTGAAATCGATATCCTCGACGTTCGCATTGAGCTTGGCGGCGATGTAGTAGCGCAGCCACTCCGGGTTCATGCCGATGTCGAGGTAGCGCAGCGGGCTGATGCCGGTGCCGCGCGACTTGGACATTTTCTCGCCCGAGATGTTGATGAAGCCGTGGACGTAGACGTGGTCGGGTACGCGGTAAGGTTTTCCCGCGTACTTGAGCATCGCCGGCCAGAACAGGGTGTGGAAGTAGATGATGTCCTTGCCGATGAAATGAATCTGCTCGGTATCCGGCGCAGACAGGAATTCCTCGAACGAACGCGTCTCCCCCTTGGCGCGCGCCTTGCCGCTGCCAAAGTAGTTTTTCAAGCTTGCAAGATAGCCGACCGGTGCATCGAGCCACACATAGAAAAACTTGCCGGGCGCATCGGGGATCGGTATGCCGAAATAGGGTTCGTCGCGTGAAATGTCCCAGTCGCCGAGCGTCTTGCCACCGTCGCCTTCGAGCCATTCCTTGGCCTTGTTCGCGACCTGGGACTGAAGCCGGCCGGGTTCGTTGATCCATTCTTTCAAGAACTCGACGCACTTCAGATCGGATAGCCTGAAGAAGTAGTGCTCCGAGCTTTTGAGCACCGGCGTGGCGCCGGAGAGCGTGGAGTAGGGGTTCTTGAGGTCGGTAGGCGTATAGACGGAGCCGCATACTTCGCAGGCATCTCCATACTGATCTTTCGCGCCGCACTTGGGGCATTCACCCTTGATGTAGCGGTCAGCGAGGAACATGCCCTTCACCGGATCGTAGAACTGCTCTACCGGCTTGGTATAGACAAGGCTTGCGGCTTTGAGCTTGCGGTAGATGTCCTGTGAAAGTTCAATATTCTCGGGCGAATCGGTCGAATGCCAGTTGTCGAAGGCGATGTGGAAACCGTGCAGGTATTTCGGCCGCTCGGCGCCAATGCGGGTGACGAGCTGTTCCGGCGTGACGCCCTCCGCCTCCGCCTTGAGCATGATCGGCGCACCGTGCGCGTCGTCGGCGCATACAAAGTGTACTTCGTGGCCCTGCATGCGCTGGAACCGCACCCAGATGTCGGCCTGGATGTACTCCATGATGTGGCCGATGTGGAACGAGCCGTTGGCGTAGGGCAGGGCCGTGGTGACGAAGATGCGGCGTTTTTCCATTTATTACGGGAACTTAAAGACTGGCATTGTAACAAACGGACCTTAGCGGCCCGGGCTGGGAGCCGTTTGTGGCGCCGGCCCCGCGCGTCCATGAGAAAACCTTTTTACGTCAAGGGTGAAGGCATGTTGAGCGCGCGGATTTGCTAGAATCGCGTCCTACCCGAATTAATAGAAGAGATCCCATGGCCATCACAGAGCAGCAGGTCCAGGACGCGCTGAAGCAACTGGTCGACCCGAACACCAGGAAGGACTACGTCTCCACCAAGTCGGCGCGCAACATCAGGATCGACGGCGACAATGTGTCGGTGGATATCCTTTTGGGCTACCCGGCGAAGAGCCAGCTCGAGCCGATCCGCAAGCAAGTCGTCGCCAAGCTGAAGACCATTCCCGGCATCGGCAACGTGGCCGTCAACATCTCGATGAAAATCGTCTCTCACGCCGTGCAGCGCGGCGTCAAGCTCGTCCCGGGGGTGAAGAACATCATCGCGATCGCCTCCGGCAAGGGCGGCGTGGGCAAGAGCACGACGGCGGTCAATCTCGCGCTTGCGCTCGCCGCCGAGGGCGCCAGTGTCGGGGTGCTGGACGCCGATATCTACGGCCCGTCACAGCCCATGATGCTGGGTATTACCGGCCGGCCCGAGTCGAAGGACGGCAAGAGCCTGGAGCCGATGGAAGGCCACGGCTTGCAGGCGATGTCGATCGGCTTCCTGATCGACGTCGAGACACCCATGGTGTGGCGCGGCCCGATGGTGACCCAGGCGCTGGAGCAGCTCACGAATGAAACCAAGTGGCGGGACATCGACTACCTGGTAGTGGACCTGCCGCCGGGCACCGGTGATATCCAGTTGACGCTCGCCCAGCGCGTGCCGGTGACCGGCGCCATCATTGTCACCACCCCCCAGGACATCGCGCTGATCGACGCCCGCAAGGGGCTCAAGATGTTCGAGAAAGTCGGCATCCCCATCCTCGGCATCGTCGAGAACATGAGTATCCATATCTGCTCCAAGTGCGGCCACGAGGAGCGCATTTTCGGCGAGGGCGGCGGGGAGCGCATGGGCAAGGACTACGACGTCGAACTCCTCGGCGCGCTGCCGCTCGACATCGGCATCCGCGAGCAGGCCGACTCCGGCAAACCGACCGTGGTGTCCGACCCCGACGGCCGGGTGGCGCAAATCTACAAGCAGATCGCCCGGCGCGTGGCGGTGAAGATTGCCGAGAAGCAGCAGGACCATTCGGCGGCATTCCCCAAGATCGTCGTCCAGAATACCTAGGATTCAGGATCGAGGATTCAGGATCGAGGATTCAGGATCAAGGATCAAGGATTCAGGATCAAGGATTCAGGACTGAGGAAGGATTTGGGTTCCGCGGGCGCACCAAAGCGGCTTATAATCCAGAGCCAATCAAGCTTCCCTCAATCCTAATAACTCAATCCTCGATCCTGCGATGAGCATCAAATCCGACCGCTGGATCCGCCGCATGGCGGAGAGTCAGCGCATGATCGAGCCGTTCGAGCCCAACCAGATCAAGGAAGTGAACGGCCAGCGCATCGTCTCCTACGGCACCTCCAGCTACGGCTACGATATCCGCTGCTCCAGCGAATTCAAGCTGTTTACGAACCTCAACACCACCATCGTCGATCCCAAGAGCTTCGACCCCAAATCCTTCGTCGACGTCACGGGCGATTTCTGCATCATTCCGCCCAACTCATTTGCGCTCGCCCGGACCGTCGAGTATTTTCGCGTCCCGCGCAACGTACTGGTGCTTTGCCTTGGAAAAAGTACATATGCCCGTTGCGGCATCATCGTCAACGTGACGCCCCTCGAACCGGAGTGGGAGGGCTACGTGACCCTGGAGTTTTCCAATACCACGCCCTTGCCCGCCAAGATCTACGCCAACGAGGGTGTGGCGCAGGTGATTTTCCTCGAGTCGGCGCCCGACGATGTCTGCGCGACCTCCTACAAGGACCGCGGCGGCAAGTATCAGGGCCAGGTCGGCGTAACACTGCCCAAAATTTGATCGGTGCAGCTGTCGCTCGCGCGGCCTGTGGAAGGACGGCGCGAGGGCGCGACAGCGTTACGCCGGCCAGTCGAATACCCTCCCGCGCCGCGCTCGCTCCGCTCGCGAAGCCGAGAACCGAGGCGCTTCGCTCGCCCGAGTCGGGGCTGTCCTCCAAAAATATTTTCGCCAAAACCGCAAAAAACTCTTGATTCCTGGGAAATAGATCTTATAATTCGCGGAAATTTGCAGTTTTGTGATTGACGGTAGCGCTGAGTGACAGGAGGTCATCATGACAGTTATGAGGAACTGCTGCTGTACGGGTGATGTGGTTGGTTTGCTCATTCCGGAAACCTAGGTCGTAGGAGATACTTTGATGGCCGTGCGCCCTGTCGCCGTTAAGAAACAGCAATCCGCTCTCGAAAACGAACCGCATCTTTTCGACACCCACCCTGAAGTACGCCTGGACTTCAGCCACGTCCGGGAAGCCCTGAAACAGGGCTATACGAAACCCTTCCTGCTGGTTGACACCAACATCGTCCGTACGAAAGCCCGGCGCTTCAAGGCCGCGATGCCGCGCGTGCAGCCGCATTACGCCGTGAAGGCGAATCCCGATCCGCGCGTGCTGAAAACCTTGATCGAGGAGGGCGTGGGCTTCGAGATCGCATCCATTGCCGAGCTCGACCTCCTGCTCGGTTTGGGCGTGCCGGCGGCGGAGGTCTACTACAGCAACCCCATGAAGTCGCGCGCCTACCTTGAGTATGCGGCGGTCAAGGGCGTCGAGTGGTACGTGCTGGATAGCCTCGAGGAGCTGCGCAAGATTCATAGCGTCAAGCCTGACGCCAAGCTTTACGTGCGGATCGAGGCGCCCAACGTCGGCAGCGACTGGCCGCTCACGGGCAAGTTCGGGGTGAAGAACGAGGAGGTAGACGGCATCATAGCCGAGGCTGCGCGCATAAAGGCCGACCTGTGCGGCGTGACGTTCCACGTCGGCTCCCAATGCCGCAACCCGGAAAACTGGCGCGTCGGCATCCAGAGCGCCAAGCGCGCGTTCAAGAAGATGCGCCTGGCCGGCCTGAAGCCGCTCCTTCTCAACATCGGCGGCGGCTACCCGGTGCGCCATGTGAAGCCGATTCCCGCGATCGAGAAGATCGCCGAGGTCGTCAATCATGCGATCCGCGACATCCCGCAGAACGTGCGCATCATGGCCGAGCCGGGCCGCTTCCTGGTCTCCGACGCCGGCTACTTCGTGTGCCGGGTCGTCGGCACCGCCACCCGCAACGGCAAGCGCTGGATGTACTGGGACGCGGGTGTGTTCGGCGGCGTGATCGAGACCACCGAGGGCCTGCGCTACGACATCATCACCGACCGCAGCGGCAAGCCGATCCCGTGGTGCATCGCCGGCCCTACCTGCGACTCGGTGGACGTGTGCATGCGCGACGAGATGTTCCCCGAGGACATGCAGGAAGGCGATTTTATCTACATCGCCAACGCCGGCGCCTACACCACGGCCTACGCCAGCAATTTCAACGGCTTTCCGCTGCCGGAAGTGCGGGTCTTTTAGAAACAACAGCGCGGCGGCATGCTCATAAAGGCGGGCCATGAACCCGCCTTTTTTATTCGAGATTCAAGCGGAGGCGCGGTCGTAAACCGCAAAGCGATAGTTGTAGCGGTGCGTGTCATCGGCCTCGAAAGCTTGTGCCGAAGTTTCGCGCCAGTCTGAAAGATCGAATTCCGGCATGTAGGTATCGCCGGCTGGTTCGGCATCGACCGTAGTCAGGTAGATGCGGTTGGCGAGGGGAAGCGCCGCTTTGTAGAGTTCGCCGCCACCGATCACGAAGACCTCGTCATCTCCGTTGCAGGCGGCGATCGCCGCTTCGAGCGAACGCGCGACCAGCGCACCCCGCACGCGATAACCGGCCTGGCGCGTGACGATCACCGTGGTCCGGCCGGGCAGAAGCCGCCCGATCGACTCATAAGTCTTGCGCCCCATGATGATGTGATGGCCCATGGTGAGGCGCTTGAACAGCTTCAGTTCGTTCGGCAGACGCCAGGGAATCGCGCCGTGCGCGCCGATCACGCGGTTTTTGGCCATCGCGACAATAATCGAGAGGCGAGAGGCGAGAGGCGAGAGGCGTAAAGAGGCCGCGCCCTGATTAATGTTTGTCACCTCGCTTTTGCTCCTCTCTCCTATCCCCTCTCTCCTCTCTCATATGGCGATCGGCGCCTTGATCGCCGGATGCGGATCGTAGCCCTCGAGGGTGAAGTCCTCGTACTTGAAATCAAAGATGCCTTTCACTGCCGGGTTGAGCCTCATCACCGGCAGCTTGCGCGGCGCGCGCGAAAGCTGCTCGCGCGCCTGGTCGAGATGGTTGAGATAGAGGTGGGTGTCGCCGAAGGTGTGCACGAAATCGCCGAGCTTGAGCCCGCAGGCCTGCGCCATCATCATGGTGAGCAAGGAATATGACGCGATATTGAACGGCACGCCGAGGAAGAAGTCGGCGCTCCTTTGGTAGATCTGGCACGAGAGCTTTCCGTTCGCAACATAAAACTGGAAAAACGCGTGGCACGGCATCAGCGCCATCTTGTCCAGGTCGGCGACGTTCCAGGCCGAAACGATCATGCGCCGCGAGTCGGGATTCGTCCTGATCAGCTCGATGACCTGGCTGATCTGGTCGATATGCCGGCCATCGGCTGCCGGCCACGAGCGCCACTGGTAGCCGTAGACCGGGCCAAGATTTCCGTTGGCATCCGCCCATTCATCCCAGATCGTCACGCCGTTTTCTTTCAGGTACTTGATGTTGGTCTCGCCCTTCAAGAACCACAGCAGCTCGTGGATGATGGACTTGAGGTGCACCTTCTTGGTGGTGAGCAGGGGGAATCCGGCGTTGAGATCGAATCGCAGTTGGGCGCCGAAGATGCTCAGCGTGCCGGTGCCGGTGCGATCGCTCTTGTGCGCTCCGTGCTCGAGCACGTGCCGCATGAGGTCCAGGTATTGGCGCATAACGTCAGGATTCAGGATCCGGGATTCAGGATTCAGAGAAAAGGGATTGCATGACTGCAATTTTAATCGAATTCGCTTTGGCGAGGTTGGCTGCGGCAGTTGGTTATAATCCCATCTCTTGTGCATTTCTTCATCGGGATTTTCATGATTGCCAAGCTCGAACAAAGTTCCGCGTTGCTGACCGACGGGGACGCGAAGCGCGTGTCCCATTTGCTGCTGGTGCTGCCGAAAGCCAAGACTCTTGACGCCCTGCCAGCAGTGCCGTTTCGGGATGCGCTGGATGCCGGGCTCTTGCGTCGCCGCAAGCAATTCAGCGAACTCGCCAAAGGGCCGCTCGCAGCCGATTTGCCGCACGGCGCGCTCGCGGCCTGGGTGATGCTCGACCCCGCCCAATCGGCATTCGAGCAGCAAACGGCGGTGCGCAAGGGACTGCAGCTGCTGTTAGCCGAAAAACCGGAGGAAATCGCAATCGGCGTTTTCGGCAACAGCGGGCAGCGCCGCCACGCCGCTGAACTTGCGGTATACGCGGCATGGATAAACGGCGCGCGGTTACCCCAGCGCAAGAAGAAGTCGGACGAAAAAGTTCTGCAGCGGGTCCGGCTGCATGGCCATCGTGAGAGAGACGCGTTTGCGACGTTGCGAGCGCAAGCCGCGGGCAACACGCTATGCCGGGAGCTGACGGTATTGCCGCCCAACGAACTGACGCCCGGCGCCTATCGTGAGCGGGTGAAAAAGCTCGCAAAGAAATATGGCTGGGAGCGCGAGGAGTACGACCTGAGGAAACTACGCAAGATGGGGGCCGGCGCGTTTGTTGCGGTGGCGCAGGGCAGCGCCGAGGACGATGCCGCGATTGTGCACTTGCGCTATCGGCACAAGAAGGCAAAGAAAACCGTGGCGCTGGTCGGCAAGGGCATCTGTTTCGATACCGGTGGCCATAATTTGAAGACCGCACGCTACATGCATGGCATGCACGAGGACATGAACGGATCGGCTGTTGCGCTGGGCATACTGCTTGCCGCGAGCGAGGCACGCCTGCCGGTCAATCTCGATTGCTGGATGGCGCTGGCGCAAAATCACCTGAGCCCGAAGGCCTACAAGCAGAACGAGGTGGTGACCGCGTTGAACGGCACCACCATCGAGATCGTCCACACCGACGCCGAAGGGCGCATGGTGTTATCCGATACCTTGACCCTTGCCGCGCGCGCCAAGCCCGACCTCATTGTCGATTTTGCGACGCTCACCGGCAGCATGCACGTCGCGCTCGGCGATCGCCACAGCGGCATCTTCGCCACCGGCGGCGATCTGGAAAAAAAGGCGGTCGCCGCCGGTATCGCCTCAGGCGAACGGGTGTGCGCTTTTCCGTTGGCCGAGGACTACGACACGGCGCTCGAGAGCAACATTGCCGATGTCAAGCAGTGCACCATGGAAGGCGAGGCGGATCACATACTCGCCGCGCGCTTCCTGAAGCGCTTCACCGACGACCGGCCGTGGATCCACATGGATCTATCCGGCAGCAGCTGCAAAGGGGGCCTGGGCGCGGTCGCGACCGACGTCACTGGCTTCGGCGTGGCGTGGGGCGTCGAGCTCCTGAAGATGGCGCTCGGCCGGGCGCGTTGAGCACGCCGCAACGTCCGGCATACATAATCTGTAGGGGCTCAGACGTGATCTGGCACACCGTGTCCGATCTTTGCATCGGTTCTGCGATTTTCCGAACGTCTCAGAACGGCCAACTTCGGACGGTCAAGGTCACCTCCGGCAATGACTGCTCCTCGGCCAGTGCCGCCGTTAACTCCACGGAACGCCGAAGTCCGCTATGGATTCCGAACCGGACGCAGGCGTAAAAGAACTGCGCGGGAAGGACCGCTGTGGGCTGGGATGCCGTATGCGTGCTGCCGGCACAAAACGGCCGTAAAGGCACTTGAAGAATTCGCGTAAAGCAGACGTTTGACTAGAAGCGCTGGGCCGTGCCGGTTCTAAAGAGATGTACCACGGTCTCCAGTATCCCGCAAAGTACATCGCGAGCGAGTATTGCGACCTAACATGATGCTGCGTTTGCCACAGTGCGCCCACGTTGAACTCGATATGTTTCTCCGATCACCATGACCGCGTCAGTGGTTCAGTTCATCGGTGACACGTCGTCATAGAGGAACCGGCGTCTATATTCATAGGATCGACTCGGGGTGCCACCTCCCCTGCGCTTTCAGCGCGTCGATATAGCCGCATTGCGTCACTGCCTCCAGGACTTCCTCCTTCGTCGAGTGCCGGATCAAAGGTTCATCAGTCTGCGCGAGAGCCATCATGAGCTCGGCTAACACGACGGCATACTGTTTGACGAGGTGCCTATCGATCTTATCCATCGTGTCACAAATCGTGTGATCCCTCAAAGCTGCACCACGGCCTGTCGTGCCCACGGCGGATGCCCGCTTCCGTCCGCCGATTTGCACAGTCGGGATGCCCTGCATGGCGAACGGATGATTGTCAGAGGTGCTGCACCAGGCCGGATTGCGCCCATCCGTGAATCCCACGGCAGCATCAATCTTCCATGCCTTGACGAGTTTCGATAGCGGAGCGCAGAGTCCTGAAGGATTATTCACAGAGACGAATGGTTCCGGGTATCGTCCGAGTCCGTCGCCATTGATCATGACGTCGATATTCTTGATGTCGCTTTCATGGTGGGCAACATAATTGGTTGACCCGACGGCCCAGCATTCTTCATTTCCAAAGGCTACAAATTGCATCGTTCGCAGGAACTTGCCTTTGAAGTTGGCCAGTGTCCGTGCAACATCGAGCATCACCATTGCGCCCAGAAGGTCGTCGCTCGCCGCTTCTTGTCCGATATCGTGGCCATCGAAATGAGCACCGACCAGGATCTTGCGTTCCGGGTATTTCGTGCCTCTGATATCGCCAACGACGTTCCACCCGACAGCATTGGGCACAACCTCGTTGCGCATATCGATGCTTACGGTTACAGGTCCCTTTTGCAGTTGGCGCTCAATGAACGCACCGGTTTCAAAAGACACGGCGACCACAGGGATGTCGCCGCTTTTCCGATAACCGGTGGCGATTGTCCCCGCTTCAATAAGTCCCCCCGGCGTCTCGTTCCTGATGATGAGGCCGACCGCGCCAAAATCGCGCGCCCAACCGTGCTTCCCCGTTCTGTGACCGATAAAATAACTCTGCCCGGGATACCAACCCGTGGTTACCATGGCGATCTTGCCTTTCACCTGCCCGGCCTTGGCCTCAAAATCCTGCTTCACACCCTTGCCGAGGTCGATGACCTGCGCTTGGATGCCTCCAGCCGGCGTTGAGGCGGAATGCGCATGGGCAAAGGCCCAAATTTCCCGTTGGACAGGCGATAGCATTTTCACCGTGCATGGGCCGCGTTTCCACCCGTGGTAGCGATACGACTCCTCATGGGGGTTCTCGAGACCGGAAGCTTTAAACAGCTCCAGGATATAGTCCTTCGCCTGCCTCTCGCTCTCCGTACCCATGAACCTGTTGCCAAAGTGATCGACCACGTACTCCGTGTGCTCATAAGCTTTGCTGTTGAACCAGAGATCACCTACAACCATTTTCCGAACATCAGTGAAGTCCATATCTCTATTCCTCCGTGGCGATCGTTTTATCGCTCGATCCTCTTACAAAAACCGGTTTCGTATCGTTCGTCGAATGTCCCCGGTCGCATAGATTTCTCTCGCGGCGCTACATCGCGATGCACCGCACGCTTCCATCTGCATAATTAGAAACGTTGTCGCGGCCAGAAAGGTCCGCAGCGCCGTGCATGTTGTTTGTTTTAGCACTACCGGCCTGCTACGGTGCGCCATTCCTTAAGAAGCGGACCATAGCGTTGCTGTTCCTTCTTGATGTTCATGCGCTCTCTCCATAACTTTACGCTGGCAGGAGCGGGAGGATCAAATGGCTCGGGTGCTCCGCGTCGTGAAAGACAGTGTTTCGCGCCGTGACGGTGTGCGTGTGATAGCCGACGGGCTCCCCAGTGTTCGGATTCGGGTCGAACGTCGGGAAGTTGCTGCTCGAGATGTCGAGGCGAATCCGGTGGCCGCGTTCGAAGCGATTCGCGGTGGCCCAGAGGTCGATCGTCACCTCGTATACCTCTCCCGGCGTCATCGGCTCGGCCCGCTCGAGTGAATTGCGGTAGCGCATGCGCCGAATGCTGTCGATCAGGATCATCGCGTAGCCGCGGGGATAGTCCGGATTCGGCGGGTAGACGTCGATGAGCTTTGCGGTGAAGTCGGTGTCGACCGCGGTCGAGGAGACGTAGAGCTTCACGCTCAGCGGTCCGACGACCTCCACCGCCTGGGCCAGCGGCGGCGTCTGGAAGCTCAGCACGTCCGGCCGCGACTCCAGCGGCAGATGGTCGATGCAGCCGAGAATATCCGGACGACAGACCTGATCCTGGGGACCAGTGCTGAACGGATAGGTGTAGTTACCGCCGATTTGCGGACAGGGGTCGTTCGGGGCATAGCTGTAAGCCGTCGGTGCAACGCCAAGCGGTGATGGCTCCGGCCGAAGCGTGCCATCACCGTGAAGGTACAGCCGCCGCTCGACCGCACCGGGTACCGGCCAATCGTCGACGGTGATCCAGCGACCACCGTGCTGCATACGGCCGTCGGGATTCTTGCGGCCGCTTCCGCCCCCCATGATGAAGACTCTAACTCGTGGCTCCTCGTTCAGGATCTCAACGGGCATTTCCTTCAGTACGCGATCGAAGAACGCCAGGCGGAGGTGGTTCCAGTCGACGTACGCATCGGGGCCGAAGTCGACGTCGCCCTGCCACGTCTTGCGCGCGCGAACCGGCCCGTGGCAGGAGGGCCCGAGCACGAAGTAGGTCGGTGAGCGGTGGAGGCGCGAGAGGTTCTGGTAGTTGACCATCGTGCCCCGGAGGAGAAAATCGTAAAACCCGCCGTAGAAGAACATCGGGATGTCGGCAAACCGGTCGTAGTAACCCTCGTAGTAGTAACCGTTCTGCTTCCAGTAATCGTCGTGATCCTGATGGTCGACCCACTCGCGGTACCAGGTCTGAACGTTCGGCAGCCGCTCGAAGATCGAGAAGTGCTTGCTGAGCGGGCGTTTGAACCACTCGTAGACGTGCTCCTCGGCCTCGGCTATCCATGCTGCCAGAACCGGATCGGCCAGCGTCTTCTGATCCATTCTTGCATGATGCAGACTGTAGAAGAGGTTGTGAGCGAGGCGGAAGGCCCCGCCGCAGGCCTCGGTATCTTGATGGTAGTCGGCCGTGCCGAATGCAGGGAACATCGCAGTCAAGTTCGGCGCTCCCTCGCGCGCGAGCGCCATCTGGGTAGCGCAGTCGTACGAGTAGCCGCTGGTTCCGACTTTGCCATTAGACCAGGGTTGCCGGCCGATCCATTCGAGGAGGTCGTAGCCGTCGCGACCTTCATTGAGGTACATCCGGAACTCGCCTTCAGATCGACCGTGGCCGCGGGAGTCCTGAAACACGAAGACGTAACCGCGCCGCGCGAAGAATTCAGGATCGTTCGCCGCCAAGGCTCGTGGCACCTTGTCGTACGGCGTTCGGTCGACGATTACCGGAAAGCTCCCCGCTACCGGCTTGCCCTCCTTGGCCGGGAAGTAGAGGTCGGTCGCAAGTCGGACTCCGTCCCGCATCGGCACCATAACGTCGCGGACCAAAGCATATTCACGATACTCTGCAGGCCGATCGTAGCCGAGGAGCCGGAGTGCTGCGTCGGAGCTCTTGGCGATGGTGGTCACGTCGGCGATTGTTTGCACCATGAAGTCTCCCTATCCCCCAAACAGAGCGGTGGAGCTAGATTTCAACGAATTTCATTGGATATTTCTGCAGCGCCTCGGCGCCAGTTTCAGTAACGAGAACGAGGGAGCCGATCTGAAGCCCCCGCCGTTTATCCGCTGAGAGGACGTGGGGCTGAACGACCATACACATGCCGGGCTTGAATACGATTGGCTCTTGGGGCCGCTTGATCAGCGCGATTTCGAAAAGATCCAGCCGGGGCGGCTCGATGCTGAGTCCCCAACCATGCACGAGGGCATCAAAGGTCCAGAATCCTTTCTCCTTGATCGGAGCAGCGGCTCGGCGCACATCCTCGTCCGTCTTGCCAGGGCCCATCGCGCCGAGCACGCGCTGATAGGTCTCTTTGGCGACCTCAAAGATCTCTTGATATGCCTGTGTCGGCTTGCTGCTGACAACGAGCGGGCGGTGGATCTGACCGGCATAGCCCGAGTAGCTCGAGCTGAGCTCGGTCAGAACCACGTCGCCCTTCTGGAGCTTACGATGAGAAGGCTCCTGGCGGGGGAAAATGATCTGCGGATCGTCCATCGAGGTGGCGCCGATGAAGCTCACTCGCTGGTCGCCGTTCAGGCCATAGCAGGTCTTGGCGATGATGCCAGCGAGCTGGAGCTCTGTCATGCCCTCCTTAGCTTCCTGCTCGAGAGCGACGACGGTCGCATCGGTGAGCTCAGCACCCTTCCGGAGCCACTCGATCTCTTCGTTGCTCTTGATCCTCCGTATCTGCTGGAGAATCTCGGTCGCATCTTCCAACGTTGCATTGGGCAGCGCCGATCTGAGGCCCTCGACGTGCTCGTGGGGCAGCGTACTCTTTTGGATCCCACGCAGCCCGACTAATCCGAGACGGGCCCTGTCCAGCTTCAGCCTCTTCAGCTCGACGGCGACGCGCTCTGGCGGGTTCCAGGTTACCCAGTCGACATTCTTGACCACCGCCATCGTCTTCGCGTGGGGTAGATAGAGCTCGTTGCTCATGATCAGGATCGGTTCCTGGCCGAGAGGGACCAGGACGTAGCTGAAGAGCGGATCGCGATAGCCGGTAAGATAGAAAATGTTGGCCTGATTTCCGCTGTGGCTTCCCGAGTCACCGTAGACCACCAGGCCGTCCAGGTGCCGCTTTTCCATCTCCGCCCACACAGCCTGGTGGCGTCGCTGGTATTCCTCGGAGCTAAAGCTGGGGAAAATCTGCGTCTGCTGCTGAATCATCGGGCCTCCTTCCAATCCTGAGGATTAATTGTTTATTGCTTAGCCGGCTTCACGGCAGCACCAGCCTCGGGCGGGCGGGCCAACAATCCGCCTTTCGGCCGACAAGTAGAGATTCCACGAGTCGGAGTTATCGAGCTTTGGTACAGGTGACAGGCCACATGGTGCTCAGGGCTGACTTCCCGCCATGGGGGCGCCACCCGCAAGCAAATATCCATCACACAAGGGCATCGCGTCCGGAAGCGGCAACCGGATGGAATGTCGATCGGAGTCGGCACCTCGCCCGGTAGCTCGACTCGCTTGCGAGCAGCTGTCGGGTCGGCAATCGGCACTGCCGCCATCAGGCTCTGTGTGTATGGGTGGGCCGGGTGATCGATCACCTCATCTGTCTCTCCGTGTTCGACGAAGACGCCGAGGTACATGATCGCGACCCGATCGCAGACGTAGCGAACGGTCGAGATATCGTGCGAGACGTAGAGCACGCCGAGGCCAAGATCCTTTGAGAGCGTCTCGAGCAGGTCGAGTATCCCTGCTCGAATCGATACGTCGAGCATCGAGATCGGCTCGTCGGCGACGACAAAGTCAGGCTTGAGCACGAGCGTGCGGGCGATGACTGCGCGCTGCCGCTGACCACCGGATAATTCGTGGGGGTAACGGTGAAGGAAGTGGCGAGGCTGCAGATTCACCCGCTCGAGCGACTCGACGACGCGGACGGCCCGCTCGGCGCGATCGCCGATACCGTGAATCTTGAGCGGCTCCTCGACCGCCTCGCCCACGGTCAGCCTGGGATTGAGGGAGCCATAGGGGTCCTGGAAAATGATCTGGGCCCGACGCCGGAATCGCCGGAGGCCATCGCCGTGGATATGAGTGACTTCCTCGCCGCTCAGGAAGATGCTGCCGGCACTCGGCTCATAAAGCCGGACGAGCGTCATTCCCAGCGTCGACTTTCCACTGCCGCTCTCGCCGACCAGACCAAAGATACTTCGGCTCGATACGCTCACGTCGACGCCATCAACCGCCTTGACGGTTCGGGGCGGCCCGCGCCGAACGAGCGCCGCGATCACACCGGTGTCGATCGGGAAGTGCTTCTTCAGTCCTTTGGCCTCGATCACCGGGGCGGGTGTAGCTGCCTGATCCTGGACCAGCCTATCGCCCGGCTCGCGTCGAGCGGTCATCGATCGTTCTCCAAGCGCAAGCGTGTGCTCCAGCAGGTTAGCCGAGGCCGATTCGCACAGCAACCTCGTCCCAGGTCGATTTCTCCTTCGCCCGTTCCCGCAAACTGGCGGCCTGATCGGTGTAGTGGCACGCGGCCGAGTGATCGGTCCCAACGTGGCGCAGTGATGGCTTGAGGTCCCGGCAACGGTCGCTCGCGAAAGGACATCGCTCGGCGAAGCAACAGCCGCGCGGCGGGTCGATCAAGCTTGGTGGACTGCCCGGAATGGCGATCAGCTTGTTGATCGCGCCCTTGATGTTCGGGAATGCGTTCTTGAGCCCCATCGTGTAAGGATGGCATGGCTCCTGAAGGACACCGATCGTCGGCCCGTATTCGACGATCTTGCCCGCGTACATGACGGCCGTGTCATTGCACGTCTCGGCGATGACGGAGATATCGTGCGTGACGAGGATCATCGAAGCGCCCACCGCCTCATGAATGCGGCGAATCCGGCCGAGGATTTGGTCTTGCGTGATTACGTCGAGCGCAGTCGTCGGCTCGTCGGCGATGATCAAGCCCGGCTGCAGTACCAGGGCGAGCGCGATGATCGCGCGCTGGCGCATCCCTCCACTAAATTGGTGCGGATAGTTCCTGAGCCGGTCTGGAGCCAGCTCAACCAAATCGAACATCTCGACGGCTCGCTGCCAGGCATCGTCATAGCTAACGTCCCCGTGCGCCCGGATCGCCTCGACGATCTGGTCGCCAACCCGATAGACCGGATCGAGGCTATTCATCGCGCTCTGCGTGATCAGCGACATTCGCGTCCAGCGAATCTGGCGAAGCTCGTTCGACTTCATCGCCAGCACGTTGCGGCCGTCGAGTCGGACCTCGCCGTCAACGAACGCATCCTCGGGAAGCAGTCGGAAGATCGCTTTAACCAGCGTCGTCTTGCCGCAGCCCGACTCGCCGACCATGCCGAGATAATCGCCCGGCCGCACCTCGAAGCTGACGTCGTCCACGGCCCTGACGTAGCCGCTCCGGGTCGCGTAGTAGGCGCGAAGGCGGTCGACGGAGAGCTCCCCCGGCCTCGTTTGTTGCCGAAGGTGCTCGATCAACCGGGACTTACGAGTCGTTGGCCTCGCCGCCTGCTGGGTCATGCCGCCCTCTGTCGGAGTCGAGGATTCGTTTTCTCTTCGAATGCTCGACCGATGAAGTAGATCGATGAGATCAGCAGGATCAGGCCAAGCGATGGCGGCAGGACCCACCACCAGGCCGAGCGGATTGAGGCGGTCTGGAAGGCAAGGTTCAGCATCTGCCCCCAGCTTGCCATGCTGGGGTCACCCAGCCCGATAAAACTCAAGCTCGCCTCGGTGAGTACCGCAAAAGCGATCGACATCGTCATCCACAAAAAGGCGACCGGAAGCACGTTCGGCAAGATATGGTAAGTCATGATCCGCCAGTGGCTTGCGCCGAGTGCTCTGGCTGCAGCGATGAATGGCCGCTCCTTCTGGGTCAGCACGGCTGATCTCACGATTCGGGCGCCATTCCGCCAATACAGGAGGACGATGACGAACAGCACGTTCTCCAGACTTGGGCCGAGCACAGCGACCATGATGATTGCAAACGGAAGAGTCGGAATGCTGAGCGCGATATCGACGATTCGCATGATCGCGTCGTCGAGGTAGCCCCCGAAGTAGCCTGAGACCAGGCCGAGAACGGTGCTGATCAGCCCGACGGCAACAGCTGCGCTGAGCCCAACCAGGAACGCGATCCGGATTCCCAGGATGAACTGCGAGAGGACCGAGTGGGCAAAGTAATCGGTGCCGAATGGGTGGGCTGCACTTGGCTCGGCGAGACGAAGCATGGTTCCGTCAGGTGCCTTCAAGGCCTGAAACGGGGGAAGCGGCACGATCAGTGGGCCGAGAATGCCAACAACTGCCAGCGTGGCGATGATCGCCATCCCGACTACCGCCATTCGATCCTTGACGAGCAGCCCGAATGTCTCGATGAGCGGAGCAAACACCGAGCGCGATCGCCCGGCCGCCCAGATCGCCATCGCCTCCTGAACCCTGGACGGGTCAAACGCGGCAGCCCGATCCTCTGAATAAACCGCGCTCGCACGTCTGATTTTCGATTTCTTCAGCAGAGTCATTTCAGCTTCCTCACTGCCGTTACTTATAGACGACCCGAGGGTCGAGGTAGCTGTAGACAAGATCGGCAAGAAGATTCGATGCGACGATCATCACAGCGAGCAGGAAGAAGCCGGCCTGGGCAATCGGCATGTCTTGCCTCGTGACCGAGAATACCAGCTCCCGGCCTACCCCGGGCCAGCTGAAGACCACCTCGACGAGCACGATCCCCGCGACCGTCTCGGCTAAGCTGGGAAATAGCCACGTAATGACCGGCAGCAGCGAGTTCCGACCGGCGTGCCACATGACCCGGAATTCGCTCACACCCTTGGCTCGGACCATTTCGAGATAGTCTTCTCCTCGGGCTTCAAGTACGCCAGTGCGCATGAGCAGCAGGTTTTCAGGAATGAACGTCAGGGCGACGACCGCGACCGGGAGAATCAAGTGTTGGAGAAAGTCGCCGTTCAGGTATGTCGCTGCGAAGCCCGAAGGATTCGCTCCAGGGGTTCTCATGCCGAAACCCGGCAGTAGGTCGAAAAAGCCGCTGAAGACCATGAGCGCGAGGATCCCGGTTACGAAAGGTGGCGCTCCACGGATGACGGTCGCCAACAGAATACCCAGCCCGTCGATCGCCCCACCCCGGCGGGACCAGCCGACGAACATCCCGAGGACTGAGCCGAACGTGGCGCCAAGCAGCAAGCCAGGGATCGCGATCCAGAGCGTGTTGAGAACCTTGGGTGCGAGGATTTCCCAGACGGGCTTGCTGTAGAAGAAGGAAAGCCCGAAGTCGCCTTGGAAAAGGTTCGTGAGGTAGCGAACATACTGAACGTAGAGTGGCCCCGTGAGTCCCCACTGCTCGAGCAGCCGCTGGCGGGTCTCCTCCGGCATGCCGCGCTCGACGAGCATCGCCGTCGGATCGGACGGGATGATCCTGAAAATCACGAACATGAGAGTGACCATCACGAAGACGACGATGATCGACTGGATGATTCGGCGGGCTAAGTAGACTCGCATCCGGGCAAGCCCCCTCCAGTCAACGTTAACCCTGCGCGATGTTCCGGGCGAAATTGCACAGCTTGTTGAACATCGTGTCCCGATTGAGCCGGCAAACTACCGGTTCTGCATCCGTGCAAGCGTGGGCAGAGCACACCCGCGCCTACCTCATGCTGGCATCTGATGGTATGTTCGGACCGTTCGGCGGGAAATGCAACCGCCCGTCCTTGCCCCAGCCATAACCGGCGTTTTTCAGGACCTGCCTCGCCTGGTTGAGGTTATAGTCCCACTTCTTCAGGGTCTTGTCGTACCAGAAATCCATCACGATCGGGATCGGACCCTCGCCGGGCACGGTCCCGTGCCCGAGCAGCGCCTCTTCGTTGATTCTGCTCTTGTTCGTCGCCAGCCGGAGGGCCTGCCGTACCGCCGGGTCCTGGAACAGCTCCTTCTTGTGATTCACGACGACACATTGTGTGCCATGGACCGGAATGTTCACAAACGTCAGCTGTTTGTTCTGCTTGGCGAGGTCGCTCGCCTTGGCACCGGTGATCAGGTCGGTGGTGAAGTCGATCTGTCCCTGCTGCATGGCGGCGACCATGGCGTCACTGGAGGAGAAGACGACCTTCCGGATCCCCTCAATCTTGGCTGGCTGGAAAAATCCGTCGAACCGCTTGAGGAAGTGTTCCTGATCTTTGGTCCAGTGGTCGAAGACGAACGGACCGCTGCCAATGACCTTGTCTGGCCGTGGATCCCACTGCATCGGAGTCTTGACGCTAACCCGTTCGGGCACCTGGGACCAGATATGCTCGGGCAGCACCGGCACAAACGTCAGGGTCTTGCGGAAAAACGCCGCGTCGGGCTCCTTGAGCATGATGCGAACGGTCAGCTTGTCGACCGCTTTGGCGCCCGCGACGTTCTGCATCGCAACCTGATAGGTCGGTGGCTTCCACTTGAGGAGGTAATCGAACGTGAACGCGGCGTCCTTCGCGGTCACTTCCCGCCCGTCGTGGAACTTCGCGCCGTCGCGAAGTTTGAGTTCGATCGTCGTCGGGTCGATTACTTTCCACCCGGTTGCGGCCCAGTCGCCGAGCTTGCTGCCGTCATCCCGGAGGAATGTCTGGTAGACCATACGAAGCCAGCCGAAGGAGGCCGTCTCGGCCAAGACATTCCAGGTGCTTACGTCCTCGGGAGCACCGGTATCCAGTATCTTATCGTCGGTCTTGGGGGTGATGCTCAGCCAGGGTTCCTTTCTTCCATCGTTAACCTGCACAGGGGTTGGGTTCGGGAAGTTCTCGAACTTCCGGTTGTTGTAGAGCATGAAATCGGCACTATGCGTCACCGGCCACTGCGGCAGCCGCTCGTTGTGGTAAGCCGACATCTTGAAGACGAGAGCCCGGCGCTTGGACTCGTCGAGCTCGACTCGCTGCGCCTTGAACATCTTGTCCCACTCGGGGTCGCACCAGTGGCCGGAGTTGCGCCTCGAATTACACGTGTTCAAATCGCCTAACCAGTGGTTTGGATCGAGGCGCTCCGGATCGCCGCCCCAGCTTACCAGGGCCAGGTCGTTGATCTGCCCGCCGACCGTGATCTGACTGACAAAGGTGTTGAAGTTCATCGGCTTGAGCTGAATGTCGAAGCCGATCTTCTTGAAGTCCTCCATGAGAATGCGGGCGATAGCCACGAAAAATGGGCTGTAGTCGGCCGAGTAGTGTGCAAACTCAAGGGTTGGTACGATGGTGCCAAGCTGTCCTGCTGGGGGGGCTGCTGTTGCGCTCGCGGCGGGCTGGCTGCGGGCCGCCAGCAGCGCGCTCGCAGCCGAGAGCGAAAGTCCTAACCGAATGGCTCGAGCCAAAAACTGGCGGCGGCCGATGCGTCCCGCGGTGAACTGCTCTACCAAACTGTCCAGGGTTGCCATCTCGTTCTTCCTCCTTCGTGTGGTTAAAATAAACGACGAGACGATAGAAAAAGGAAATCAATCCGGCGCCGATTTCGCTGCGCCGAGCCCATACGCCAGGAGCAAGTGCAAAAGCACTCGCAGAGTGCGCATAGGCCTTATGTTTATGCTTGCTTTCTCCTCCCCCGGAGAAAAACCATCATCGGAGCGAGTATCGGACAGGTTTTACCGCGCAATCTATTCCAACCGCGGGAACAAGGCAAGCTCTTGCCCGCCGTCCTGCTCAAGGGCGAGCACCCACCAGAAAGTACTTGTGATGGAGTCCGCCCAGGACCGATTTGACTCTCACATCCCTCGAATACGGATCCGGTCCAGAGACTTTGTCCTGCTGGTAACGCAATCAGTTTTGGAGGATCAGGCACGCCAGGTCCCAACGACATGTGCGGTGCATTACCCACGCGGTCAAGATCAATCGAAGGTGGGCCGCGGACATCGGTATCGACCAGTCAAGACACTCCCGCCTGATCGTGCCAACTACACGCTTACAAATCGCGTTGGCATTCGGCGCCCGCAGCGGAGTCTCATTCGCCCGACATCGCCAACGACTGCAATCGGCCACATTGCCGACGTAACAGTTGGGCGGTCCCAATGACCGCACTGGCCGAATAGCGGACGGTCGGCTGCATCGGCCTGTATGACCGCAGAGGGTCGATCTGAGTCGTTCGTGACGATCTACGATTTATTCCGTCGCTGCAAGATTGTGCATCGTCTCCGACTGACACTGTCCGTCAGATCGAGTCTGGGCTAGAGCCTGTCTCAATAATATCCACGTGTGCGACGGGGCAATGTGGGATGCAGTTCTAGGAGCAGAGCCCGCGGCAATATCGCGAATATTGCAAGGACTCGCGACAACGAAATGCGCCCAGATTGCCCCGTCCCTTCGGGTTGCGGCCAAAACAGGCGTCTGCGTTGTCCCGTCGCTTGCCAATATTCGCGATATTGGCTGCGCTCCGCTCCTAGCAGCCATCCCGTTTGGGCCGCAACGCATCGCGCGGATATTATTGAGACAGGCTCTACACATAATTCCGTTTTCCGCCATCAAAAACCGTGGCCGGGCCGCTAGCCCCGGCCACGGTTTTTGTCCCAAACGTAGCGCACAAGCCGCTGCCAGCGACTTTGCGGCTGCGTGAGCTTGTTGTGCGCCTTGCCCCCTGCCTGATCGCGCAAGTGGCTGCGCTTCACCAACTCGTGCAGCTCGCGCATCGTCATGCCGCCGGGGCCTGTGCCGAGCGTTCGATCTTCGACGGGCTCAGACTGAACGCGCTGCTCGGACTTTTTCCTGGACGTACGACTTGTGTCTTCTTCAGTCGAAGGGCCCTTCAGCTTGTCGGGATCGGGTTTGTCAGCCATCGTTCGGGGTCGTGGAAAGATGCCGATATGTTAAACTCGTTGCCGGTGATTTGCGAGTGAAAATGCCATGTCCGGCAGCACGTTAGGCAAGCTTTTTTGTGTCACGTCATTTGGCGAGAGCCACGGGCCGGCGATCGGCTGCGTGGTCGACGGCTGCCCGCCGGGCATGCACCTCAGCGAAACGGACATTCAGGCTGATCTCGACCGCCGCAAGCCGGGCACCTCGCGCCATGTCACGCAACGGCGTGAAGAAGATATCGTGGAAATTCTTTCGGGCGTCTTCGAAGGCAAAACCACCGGCACACCGATCGCGCTCTTGATCCGCAATGTCGATGCGCGAAGCCGGGACTACTCCAAGATCAAGGACATGTTCCGTCCGGGGCATGCCGACTACACCTACTGGCAGAAGTATGGCATTCGCGACTACCGCGGCGGCGGCCGGCAGTCGGCGCGCGAGACCGCCGTGCGCGTCGCCGCTGGCGCGATTGCGAAAAAGTGGCTGCGTGAAAAATACGGCGTCGTGATCCGCGGCTACCTCGCGCAATTGGGGCCGATCGCGATCCCATTCAAATCATGGGAGGGGGTCAACACCAATCCATTTTTCGTTGCTGATGCCAGTGTCGTGCCGCAGCTCGAGGAGTTCATGGACAAGCTCAGGAAGTCGGGCGACTCGGTCGGCGCGAAGATCACGACCATCGCTTCCGGCGTGCCGGTCGGCTGGGGCGAGCCGGTGTACGACAAGCTCGACGCCGATCTCGCCTACAACATGATGAACATCAATGCGGTGAAAGGCGTCGAGATCGGCGCCGGTTTTGCCGCGGTCACGCAAAAGGGCACCGAGCATTCCGACGAGATGGCGCCGCAGGGATTCTTGTCGAACAACGCCGGCGGCATCCTCGGCGGCATCTCGACGGGGCAGGACATCGTGGTCAACGTGGCCGTCAAACCCACATCGAGCATCCGGCTCGCGCGGCGCACCGTCGACAAGCAGGGCAATCCGACCGTGATCGAAACCCACGGCCGCCACGATCCGTGCGTGGGCATTCGCGCGACTCCGATCTGCGAAGCGATGATGGCGTTGACGTTGATGGATCACGCACTGCGGCACCGCGCGCAAAACGCAGACGTCGCGTGCGAAACGCCGAAGATCCCCGCGGCCGCGCCGCAGTCGGTGATCGACCAGCTACGCAACGCTGCCGCGACTGAGAACCCCGATCCCGACGAGGCTTGATTGCCATGAACGAAACCGCAACCGTTTACCAACTGAGAATTGCGCTCGCCTATATCGAACCCAGCGTCTGGCGGCGGCTGGAGGTCCCGAGTACCATGACTTTCGGTGATCTTCACGGCGCGATCCAGGCGGCGATGGGCTGGGAGGACTGCCACCTGTGGGCGTTTTACGTTGGGAAGACAGAAGTCAGTCCGGATCCGGAACAGTTTGATTTCCCCGGCGAGCCGCGCGCCCAAGCGGCGGACTGGACCGCGCTCGATGACATGCTCGCCGGCCGCCGCATCAAGTTCCGCTACATCTACGACATGGGTGATGACTGGCTGCACGAGATCAAGGTCGAAAAGATTCTCGCCCCCGAGCCGGGTGTGCAGTACCCGCGCTGCACCGGTGGCGAGCGCGCCTGCCCGCCGGAGGATTGCGGTGGGTTCCCTGGCTACTACAATGTTCTGGAAGCGCTGGCGGACCCGAAACATCCTGAGTACGAAGAGATGCTCGATTGGATCGGCGGCGAGTGGGACCCGGAAGCCTTCGACATCAAGGCCGTGAACGCGAGGCTCCAGCCCCGTAAACGCAGGCCTGCACGACGCCCGAAAAAGTAGTCATCCGGTCGCCGTAAGGCGCCGAAAGGTGCATGTCCGGCCGCGAATCTGAACCGTTGCTGGGGTGGGCAGGGCGTACGCAGCATTGCTCCCGCCGTGCACGCTGCATTAAGATGCCCAGATGGCGAAAAGAACAAGCAGCCCGCGCCCGAAAAAGGCCTCCGTAATTTCCCGCCAGACGGCGGAGTACCGCCATCCGGAAGAAACACCGGCCCGGCCGGATGTTGGCACCCAGCCGCAGTTCAAGAAGCGCGCCGCCCCCAGAACATACCGCTACGACTCATCGCTCGCCCCCGCGCTTGATTGGGATGGGCAGAACCCCGCGCGCGAACAGGGCGAGGCGCTGATCGCCGCGCTGGAAGCGCGTATTCGAAATCTCCGCGAGACTATCGCTAAAGTGGCATCTGGCAATTCCGCGCAGCTTGCAAGCACGACCGCCAAAAAGAAGGCCCCCTCTCCCTCGAAGGGAGAGGGTTGGGGTGAGGGTGAACCTGAACTGCGACGCCTGCTTGACGAAGCCGAGGACGCGCTACGCAAGCTCAAGGCGTTGTCCAAGTCCTTCCTGAATTGGGCCGGCAAGGCCGAGCGCCTGTCGTTCGACGTCCCGACGCTGCCGCTCTTCATCCACGAGCGGCTGTCCACCCGCGCCATTCTCGAAACCCTGAAGGGCCACAAGCGCGACAAGCAACTGGATCTTTTTGACCTCTTTTCCGATCCGCAGCGGCCGATCCACGACCAGGTGCTGCGCGCGTACGAGTATCAGGACAAGTGGGTCAACCGCATGATCCTCGGCGATTCGATGGTGGTGATGAACTCGCTGCTGCACTACGAGTCGCTCGGCGGGCAGGTGCAGATGATCTACATGGACCCGCCCTACGGCGTGAAATTCGGCTCCAATTTCCAGCCGTTCGTGCGCAAGCGCGATGTCACACATGGCGACGATGACGACATGACGCGCGAACCGGAGATGGTGCAGGCGTACCGAGACACCTGGGAGTTGGGGCTGCACTCATACCTCACCTATATGCGCGACCGGCTGTTACTGTCGCGCGAATTGCTTGCGCCGTCCGGTTCGATCTTCGTGCAGATTTCCGACGAGAATCTGCATCATGTGCGCGAAGTGATGGATGAGGTTTTTGGAGCAGAAAACTTTGTCAGCGCGATTACCTTTAAGAAAACGAGTAGTTCCTCCGGCGCATTGCTGTCTACTGTTGCCGATTATTTGCTCTGGTACGGAAAAGATCGGACACGACTGAAATATCGGCAACTGTTTCAGCCCAAAGTAATTGGTGATGAGGGCGGAACGCAATACACATGGGTTGAATATCCGGACGGAACACGGAAGAACCTCACCGCACGAGGTGATTTCTCGAACCTGCCTTCTGGAGCGAAGGTATTTCGGCAAGATAATTTGACAAGCCAACGTCCAGCAAACGAAAACGACGTTCGCGAGTTCGAGTTTGAAGGTAAGACATTTACTCCGGGGCGAGGGACCTTCAAAACCGATCGAAAAGGTCTTGATAACCTCAAGAAATCGAAGCGTCTTATTGCCCTTGGGAATACGTTGGCCTACGTTCGTTATTTCGACGACTTTCCAGTTTTTCCCATGTCTAACGTTTGGCAGGACACGGTGACCTCAGGGTTCGCAGCAGATAAGCTGTATGTCGTTCAAACTGGAACAACTGTGGTTGAGCGCTGCGTGCTCATGACCACCGATCCGGGCGACATAGTGCTTGACCCCACCTGCGGTTCTGGCACGACAGCCTATGTTTCTGAGCTGTGGGGGAGACGCTGGATCACGATCGACACTTCCCGCGTGCCGCTTGCGCTTGCGCGGCAGCGGCTGCTCACGGCGACTTATGCTTGGTTCGAATTGAAGGATGAGTCGGGTGGGCCTGCGGGTGGCTTCATCTATCAGCGCAGGCAAAACCAGAAAGGCGAAGAAGTTGGCGGAATCGTCCCACACATAATGCTCAGTACCATTTCCAACAACGAGCCGCCGCAGGAAGAAGTGCTCGTCGATCGGCCCGAAGAGACGAAAGGTGTCACACGTGTTTCCGGTCCGTTCGTGGTCGAGGCGACGATACCAACGGCGATGGATGTCGAGGGTACCCACCCCCATCCTGACCTTCCCCCTGAGGGGGAAGGAAAGCAACTCCCTCCCCTTCAAGGGGAGGGTAGGGGTGGGGATGGGGCGGCAGATTTCATCGAGCGCATGCTGGAAGTGTTGCGCCGCTCGCCGGTGCTGCGGCTGGAGGGCAATCGCACGGTGACGTTGAAGAACGTGCGTAGGCCGGCGAAAACGCTTTCGCTCACGGCCGAGGCGATGGTGGTGAACGGAAACGGAAAATCCCCTCACCCCAGCCCTCTCCCGGGGGGAGAGGGAGGTAAGCCGGTCGCATTGGTGTTTGGACCCGAGAACGGCGCCGTGGCGGAAAAACTCGTGTGGGAGGCGGCTCGCGAAGCCAAAGCCAAGGATTACGACCATCTCTACGTCATCGGTTTCGCAATCCAGCCGCCCGCGCGGCAGTTCGTCGAGTCCTGCGAGCAGGTGACGGGCATCGCCGCGACTTACGTGCAGGCGACGCCCGACCTGATGATGGGCGACCTGCTCAAGAACATGCGCTCGTCGCAGATTTTCTCGGTCTGCGGCCTACCTGAGATCGCGCTGCGTAAGACCAAGGCGCCGGCGCACGAAATTTCGAAGGAAAAAAAGGCCGCGCCGTGGTATGAGGTCGAGCTGCTCGGTCTTGACGTGTTTGACCCGGGAACAATGGAGGTCCATCACAAGCGCGGCGATGACGTGCCGGCGTGGTTACTCGATACCGACTATAACGGCCTCTCGTTTCACGTCTGTCAGGCGTTTTTTCCGCGCACCGCTGCATGGGACAACCTCAAGCGCGCGCTGAAGGGGGAGTACGAAGACTCGGTCTGGGAACACCTCGCGAAAAACGTCTCGGTACCCTTTGAGGCAGGCGAGCAAGGGCAGATCGCCGTCAAGGTCATCGACGACCGCGGCAACGACCTGATGGTGGTCAAAAGCTTGAAGGAGGCCCGTGGATGATCACGCAAGCCCAGGCTGATCAGCTGATTGCTGCGTTGAAAGAGGCCGCTCGCAACGACCCTTTCATCTGGCAGGAAAATTTGCGGCAGGACGAAATAGTTCTCGCGGTCGGCGATCGAAAACTCAAGTTCGTGCTGACGTTGAAGCGCAATTTGAATGAAATCAAGCTGCACATGCGCACACAGGATCGAAACATCGGATTAGCGCGAATCGATAACGCACCATATCACTGCAATCCGGATGGATCCGAGATCAGGAGCCAGCCTCATTTGCATCTTTACCGAGAGGGACATGAATTGGCATGGGCGGAGCCGATCGATTGGTGCGATTTGGGTCGTCCGTTGGATACGCTCGAAAAGTTCCTGAATATCATTAACACTCGCTTCCGAGCGGGCTACTCGGTGTCTCTCATCTGAATATGGCCGCAATACTGAAACCTGACTTGGCCAAGGAGTACATCGACTGGCTGCGTGGGCGGGTTGTTTCTATCACCCGTGGTGAAACGCAAATACTCAGCACACCATTTCTCGATCCTTTCAACGATGGCATCAAGATTCATGTTGAGTCAAGAAACGGGGAGATTGTGCTTCATGACAACGGGGACACCTTAGACAATCTGTCCGCCTTGGGTGTAAAGATAGAAGAGTCTGAAAGAAGGAAGGCCCTAATCCAGCGCGCCACTGCAGGGTGCGCCGTAACGTTCAATGGGAGCCGCTTAGAGACTATTGCGACGCCGGCTAGTCTTCCGCAGAGAGCCCATTTTCTTATTACGGCAATCCTGCGGCTCAATGACCTTTGGATGAGCACCACTGGTCACCGTTGGGCCGACTTTTTCGAAGTTGTTGCGGAATTCTTGGAACAAAAGCAAGTTCTCTTTACCCCGAATGTTTCCATACCAGGGCGCACGGTGGATCACAATATTGATCTGGTCATCCCGTTGCCGAAGCGCCGTGAGCGTTTGGTGAAATTGATCGGTGATCCCAAACCTCAAACTGCCAAGGTGATCTCGTTTACGTGGATGGAATTGCAGGAGTCACGACCTGAAGCGGAACGCGTGGTCGTGCTTAATGATGTCTATGCGCCGGATCCCCTGGAAGAGGAAAGCGAGCAGGAGTTCAAGCGAATCAGCGAGCAGACCATATCGATCCTCAGTGGCTACAGCAACGCAGTTTATAAGTGGAGCCAGCGTGGCCAACCTGAGTTCAGTGGGCTGTGGCAGCCAAATTGACAGGGTATGTGATGTCAATCAGAGCGATGACACATCAGGAACGGGAGCAAGGTTACGCCGTGTGCGAGTGCGGGAGGTTTGCGCACATATGGCGCGCGAGCGTTTTGAGGCAGTTACCGCGTGACTATCACGGAGAGCTTTGCCCCGACTGCAGTCTTTGGATGTGCGCCGTTGAAAAACTGCGGGTAAGTCACAGTACGACTGCTCGCTCATGAGCAACTTCGAAGTCACCGAACCGATCCTCAACTCACCGTTTGAGGAGCCGCGCGAGCACTGGTGGATACTCGAGGGCGAGGTGCCCGAGCGTCGGCCGGGGCGGCGCTTCGCGCATTACTTCTACCGCGACCCGCGGTCGGCGACGAAGGAATCTGCCGAAACCGACGTCGGCACGATGATCGAGCTCAAGGGCGTCACGCGCATACGCGAGCGGCTCGCGGCATGGCGCGCTGCGGGTTATCCGGGCGCGTCGCGCACGACGCTGGAACTGCTGGCTTACTGGAGCCGCGAGGGGCGCAAACATCCTCTGTTCTTCGCGCAGCGCGAGGCAGCAGAGACGGTGATCTTTCTGACCGAAGCGCGCGCGGATTTCCGGCAGGGCATCGATATTCCGCGCGACGAGCCTTCCCCGGACAAGAAGGCGGAGGGCTACGCCGGCTTTCTGCGCTATGCCTGCAAGATGGCGACGGGCTCAGGCAAATCTACCGTCATGGCGATGCTCGCCGCGTGGAGCATCCTGAACAAGCAGGCGGACCGCTCCGATGCGCGCTTCTCCGACGTGGTGCTGATCGTTTGCCCGAACGTGACGATCCGCGACCGGCTGCGCGAACTGGACCCGGAGACGGGCGATGCCAGCGTTTATCGGACGCGCGATCTGCTGCCGGCACACCTGATGCCATTGATCGTGAACGGCAAAGTGTTCGTCACCAACTGGCATGTCTTTGAGCCCCAGACGCCGCAGGTGGCCGGCGACAGCGCAAAGGTCATCCGCGCCGGCGTGCCGGAGCGCCGCGTCGAAACCATCATCATCGGCGAGAAGACCACGACCGCGCGCGGCAAGCGCTATCTCACGCAGTCGGACTTCGAGCGCCAGGTCGCGGCCGGGTTGGTTACGGTCATCGAAGAGGATCGCGACAAGACCGGCAACCTCGTGAAAGCGCGTGTCGAGTCGGTGCGCTACCTGGAGAGCGACACGGCGCTGGTTGATCGCGTGCTGGGGCGGGAGATCGGCGGCAAGCGGAATCTTCTCGTTCTGAACGACGAAGCGCACCACGCGTACCGCATACGCCGTGAGGAGCCCGACGAAGACGAAGACGAGGACGAGGATGACGACCTCGATGAGTTCTACCGCGAGGCGACGGTCTGGATTGACGGGCTGGATAAGGTCCAGAAGCAGCGGGGGATCAACTTTTGCGTCGATTTTTCGGCGACACCGTATTACCTCGGCCGCGTCGGACAGGAGACGAACCGCCCGTTCCCGTGGGTTGTGAGCGACTTCGGCTTGATCGACGCGATCGAGTCGGGGCTGGTTAAGATACCGCAACTCGCCGTGCGCGACACGACCGGCTCGTCAATCCCAGGTTACTTCAACATCTGGCAATGGATACTGCCGCAGTTGACGACATCGGAGCGGGGCGGCAAGAAGGCGGCGCCCAAACCGGAAGCAATTCTCAAGTACGCGCATACACCGATCGCGATGCTCGCCGGCTTGTGGGAGGAGGAGTGGCGCCGCAGGCAATCTGACGATGAGGACAAACGCCCGCCCGTTTTCATCATCGTGTGCAAGAACACGCAGGTTGCGCGCGTGCTCTATGAATGGATTGCCGAAGACAAGCCGCCGCAGGGTATCCCACATTCCAAGATCGCATCGTTCAGGAACGCGAACGGCGAGATCAACACGATCCGCGTGGACTCGAAGGTGGTTGCCGAAACCGACACCGGCGAGGCCAAGTCCGACGAGTCGCGCTGGATGCGTTTCACTCTGGACACGGTGGGCAAGACGGTTTGGCCGACCGACACACTCGGCCGGCCGGTGTATCCGGAGGGCTTCGAGGCGCTCACGGAGAAGCTCGGCCGCCCCATGTACCCGCCCGGGCGTGACGTGCGCTGCATCGTGAGCGTGGGCATGCTCACCGAGGGCTGGGACTGCAACACCGTGATGCATATCGTGGGCCTGCGCCCATTCATGTCACAGCTTCTGTGCGAGCAGGTGGTCGGGCGTGGTCTGCGCCGAACACGTTATGAACTGAACGACGACGGGAAATTCTCGGAGGAAACGGCCAAGGTTTTTGGGGTGCCGTTCCAGATTATTCCATTCAAGGCAAATCCCGGCGGCGTGGCCCCGCCTCCGGCGAAGCGCTGGCATGTGCGCGCATTGCCGGCGAAAGCAATATATGAGATTCGTTTCCCGCGTGTTGAGGGCTATACTCAGGCGATTCGCAATCGTATAGCGGTCAATTGGGAGAGTATTCCGCGGATCACGGTGAATCCGCAGAAGATTCCTCCTGAAGTCCAACTGGGCAGATTGCTGCCCAGTGCGACTGGACGCCTCTCAGTCTTGGGGCCCGGCAGATCCGAAGAAGCGACGCTCGACCCTTATCGAGCACAGCGCCGGCTGCAGGAACTGAAATTCGATCTCGCTCAAGCGCTGGTCCGTGACTGCGTGCAGAGCCGGCGTTGCGAGGTGCCTGCGCATGCACTTTTTCCGCAGCTTCTCGGTGTGGTCGAGCGCTATTTGCGTGAAAAAGTGGTCGTTCAAGCACCGGCCGATCTGCGCGACGTATTTCTCGCGCCGTACTACACCTGGGTCGTAGAACGACTGACGGATGCAATTGCTCCCGACACCGCTGCAGGAGAAGCGCCGGAGATGCCGCGATACGAGTCGCGGCGCGGCGCCGGATCGACGGCGGAAGTTGACTTCTGGACTAGTCGCGAGCCGCGGGAAGTCGTACGCAGCCACGTCAACTTCATGGTTCCTGATACGAAGAAATGGGAGCAGTCGGCAGCATACTTGATCGACACGCATCCCGCGACGCAGGCTTTCGTGAAAAATGCCGGGCTCGGATTTGCAATTCCCTACGTCCATAACGGCCAGACGCATGAATATATTCCAGATTTCATCATTCGGCTTAAGGGCGATTCGGATCAATACCTCATTGCTGAAACCAAGGGCTTTGACGAACTGGAAGAGGTGAAGCGGGAAGCGGCGGAACGGTGGGTGAACGCGGTCAACGTTGAGGGAAGTTTCGGTCGCTGGCGCTACAGGGTCGCGAAGCAGGTCTCCGACATTTCGCGCCTGATATCTTCCGCCGCCGGGGCTTGATGCTGGGTTTGCCCTACCGGCGTCTTGCCGGTTTTTATTTTTTCTACTTCGCCTACATTGGCGCGTTCGCGCCGTTTTTCAGCGTCTATCTGAAGGCGGCCGGCATCTCCGCCGTGGAGATCGGCGTGCTGATGTCGCTGCCGCAATTGACGCGCATTGTTGCGCCTCATCTGTGGGGCTGGCTTGCCGACCGCAGCGCGAGGCGATTGCGAGTCGTGCGCCTTACCGGTGCGGCCGGGTTGGCCTGTTTTCTCGGCGTATTCGCCGGCACCGGGTTTGCGCTGCTGTTCGTGGTGCTCTTCACCATGACCTTTTTCTGGAGCGCCGCGCTGCCGCTTGTCGAAGCGACCACGCTGTCGCACCTGGGTGAGGAGACGGCGCGCTATGGCCGCATCCGTGTATGGGGTTCCGTCGGATTCATCGTGGCGGTGGTCGCCGTCGGCTACCTGCTGGACTGGTTCGGGGTCGGCGTGCTGCCGTGGGTCGTGCTGGCAATGATGGCGGGCATGCTGGCGTTATGCTGGCAGATTCCGGAACCGACAACTGCGCCGCACGCTGCGGATCAGCAGCCGATCTGGGGCATCGTGCGCAAACCCGAGGCGTTGGCATTGATTGTCGCGGGCGCGCTGATGGCCGCGGCGCACGGGCCCTACTACACGTTCTATTCCATACACGTCATCGATCACGGCTACAGCAAGGCGGTGACCGGGTGGCTGTGGGCGCTGGGCGTGATCTGCGAGATCGGCATCTTCATCTGGATGCCGCATCTTTATCGCGCGTTCACGTTGCGGCAGATCCTGATCGGGAGTTTCGCGCTGGCAGTGGTGCGTTTCCTCGCGATCGGCTGGGGTGTCGACAGCGTGCTCCTGCTGCTTCTGGCGCAGACCTTGCACGCCGCGACATTCGGTTCGTTCCACGCCGCGGCAATCGGCGTGGTGCACCGGTTATTCCGCGGCCGTCATCAGGCGCGAGGTCAGGCGATCTACGGCAGCCTTTCGTACGGTCTCGGCGGGACGCTCGGCGGTTTCGCGAGCGGTTATTCATGGGAGCACCTGGGGGCGGCGGCGACGTTCTCGCTCGCGGCGGCGTGCGCGTTTGCCGGCATGCTGATTCTGTGGTGGAAATTGCAGTTCAACGCGCGTTAAGCACGCATCAGTGAAACGCGCCCTGTTCCGGGTGGTCTGAATATGCAACAATCCAAAATTTCCATGAGGTTACGTAAGAGATGACGGCGCGGACCCTATACGACAAGCTGTGGCAAAGCCATCTTGTTCACGAGGACAAGGACGGCACGGCGCTGGTCTACATCGACCGTCACCTGGTGCACGAGGTCACGAGTCCGCAGGCCTACGAAGGGCTCAGAGTTGCCAAGCGCAAGCCGTGGCGGGTGGATTCCATCGTCGCCACCGCCGATCACAACACGCCGACCAAGGATTGGGATCAGGGTATCAAGGAACCGGTCTCGCGGCTTCAGGTCGAGACGTTGGACGCCAACATCAAGGAATACGGCGCCAAAGTCTATTTTCCGTTCCGTGACAAGCAGCAAGGCATCGTGCACGTGATCGGGCCGGAACAGGGCGCCACACTGCCCGGCATGACGGTGGTGTGCGGTGACTCGCACACCAGCACGCACGGCGCGTTCGCAGCGCTCGCGTTCGGCATCGGCACGAGCGAGGTTGAGCACGTGCTTGCGACGCAGTGCATGGTGATGAAGAAGTCGAAAGCGATGCAGATCGTCGTCGATGGCGTGCTCGGCGCGGGCGTGACGGCCAAGGACATCATCCTTTCGATCATCGGCAACATCGGAAGTGCCGGCGGCACAGGCTATGCGCTCGAGTTTGCGGGCAGCGCCATTCGCGGCCTGTCGATGGAAGGACGCATGACCGTGTGCAACATGGCGATCGAGGCGGGCGCACGCACCGGGCTGGTCGCAGCCGACGACAAGACCATCGATTACGTCAAAGGCCGGCCGTTCTCCCCGGCCGGAGCGATGTGGGACAAGGCGGTTGCCTACTGGCGCACGCTTCAGAGCGACGACGGCGCCAAGTTCGACAGGGTGGTCACGCTTCGCGCTGAGGAAATCAAGCCGCAGGTGACGTGGGGCACGAATCCGCAGATGGTGACGACGGTGGACGGCAAGGTGCCCGATCCCGCGGAAGAGCAAGACCCCGTGCGGCGCGAGTGGATGGAGCGCGCGCTCAAGTACATGGATCTCAAACCCAATACGCCGATTGCCGAAATCCGGCTCGACAAGGTATTCATCGGCGCCTGCACCAATTCGCGCATCGAGGACCTGCGTGCCGCGGCGCAGGTGGTGGTGGGCAAACGCGTGGCGGGCAACATCAAGCTCGCCATGGTCGTGCCGGGTTCGGGGCTGGTGAAGGCGCAGGCCGAGAAGGAGGGCCTGGACAAGGTGTTTACCGCCGCCGGTTTTGAATGGCGTGAACCGGGTTGCTCGATGTGCCTCGGCATGAACGAGGACCAGTTGTCGCCGGGCGAGCGTTGTGCCTCGACTTCCAACCGTAATTTCGAGGGGCGGCAGGGTGCGGGCGGCAGGACGCATCTGGTGAGTCCGGTGATGGCGGCAGCGGCGGCGATCGCGGGGCATTTTGTTGATGTGCGCAATTTCAACTGACGGAGGCGATATGAAATTGACTGCGCTCATTGTGGCCTTGTGCGCGCTTGCGCTGGCCGGTTGCAACACCGTCGAAGGCATGGGCAAGGACATCAAGAAGGCGGGCCAAACGATCGAAAAGGCGGCGAAGTAATGGAGAAATTTGTACGCAAGGAAGGGCTGGTGGCGCCGCTCGACCGCGCGAATGTCGATACCGACTCGGTGATTCCGAAGCAATTCCTGAAGTCGATCCAGCGCACCGGCTTCGGCCCCAACCTCTTCGATGAGTGGCGCTATCTCGACCACGGCGAGCCGGGGGCAGACAACTCGAAGCGTCCGCTCAATCCCGATTTCGTGCTCAACCAGGAGCGCTACCGCGGCGCGACCGTGCTGCTCACACGCGAGAACTTCGGCTGCGGCTCGTCGCGCGAGCACGCGCCGTGGGCACTCTTGCAGTATGGTTTCCAGGCGGTCATTGCGCCAAGCTTCGCCGACATCTTTTACAACAACTCGTTCAAGAATGGTCTGCTGCTGATCAAGCTCGATCCGAAGATCGTCGATCGACTATTCCGCGAAGTGCAAGCCGCGCCAGGCTACCGGCTGGCGGTCGATCTCGAGGCGCAGACGGTCACCGCGCCAGGCGGTGAAACTTTCAGGTTCGACATCGATCCGTTCCGCAAGCACTGCCTGCTGAACGGGCTGGACGAAATCGGGCTTACGCTTGAGCGCGCCGACAAGATCAGGACGTTCGAGGCGAAGCACCGCGGCGAACAGCCATGGCTGTTTAACTAGGATTGAGGATCAAGGATCGAGGATCGAGGTGCAAATCTCAGCGCCTTGGCGGTTCCCTCAATCCTGAATCCTCAATCCTCGATCCTGGAATCGAAGATGAAGATCGCAGTGCTGGCCGGCGACGGCATCGGCCCTGAAATCGTCGGGCAGGCCCTCAAGGTGCTGAAGGCGCTGGCACGGGACGGGCTGAAGATTGAACTCGAGGAAGCGCCTTTCGGCGGCGCGGGCTTTGATGCGCACGGTGACCCGTTGCCGGAGCCGACTCTGAAGCTGGCGCGCGTGGCCGATGCGGTGCTGTGCGGCGCAGTCGGCGGCCCCAAATATGATGTGCTGCCACGCGCAAAGCGCCCTGAGCAAGGAATACTCCGGATCCGCAAAGAGTTGGGGCTCTTCGCGAATCTACGTCCGGCAGTGCTGTATCCGGAACTCGTTGGCGCTTCCACGCTCAAGCCCGAAGTGGTGTCGGGGCTGGACCTGATGATCGTGCGCGAACTCACCGGCGATATTTATTTCGGCGAGCCGCGCGGGCGGCGCAACAATGCGCGGGGCGAGCGCGAGGGCTTCGATACCATGCTTTATTCGGAGCCGGAGATCCGCAGAATCGCCGAGATCGGCTTTCAGGCCGCGCTGAAACGCGGGAAGAAGCTCTGCTCGGTTGACAAGGAGAACGTGCTCGAAACGAGCCGCCTGTGGCGCGAAGTGGTGAGCGACGTGGCGAAGAAATATCCCCAGGTCACGCTTGCCCACATGTACGTGGATAACGCCGCGATGCAGCTCGTGCGCAAACCGAAGCAGTTCGACGTAGTCGTGACCGGCAACATGTTCGGGGACATCCTTTCCGACGAGGCCTCGATGCTGACGGGCTCGATCGGCATGCTGCCTTCGGCTTCTCTCGATGCGCAGGCCAAGGGCCTCTATGAGCCGATTCACGGTTCGGCGCCGGACATCGCCGGCAGGAACGTGGCGAATCCGCTGGCGACGATCCTGTCGTCAGCCATGATGCTGCGTTACACGTTTAATCAGGATGAATGGGCGTACCGCATCGAGAGGGCCGTGAAAGACGTCCTGGCCCAAGGCTACCGCACGGCGGACATCCATGAGCCAGGGACCCGCAAGGTCGGCACAAAAGAAATGGGTGACGCGGTGGTTGCCGCGCTGTGAGGGGTGATGGGTGATGAGTAATGGGTGATGGGCGACGAAACCTGCGAAAAAAGGACCTTATCCCATGACCCATCACTCATTACCCATTACCATTCAGAACCTTGCTAAGATGCAGGTCGTGGAATTGAGGTGGATGTCATGAAGAAGGTGGGTATCATCGGCTGGCGCGGCATGGTGGGCTCCGTGCTGATGCAGCGCATGCAGGCGGAGCGCGACTTCGACCTCATCGATCCCGTGTTCTTTTCGACTTCCCGGGCCGGAGGCAAGGGCCCGTCGATCGGCAAGGACACGCCGCTCGTCAAGGACGCGCGCGACGTCGATGCATTGAAAGCGATGGACATGATCGTAACATGCCAGGGCGGCGATTACACCAACGAGGTGTATCCGAAGCTGCGTGCCGCCGGATGGAACGGCTACTGGATCGATGCCGCCAGGACGCTGCGCATGAAAGATGACGCGATCATCATTCTCGATCCCGTGAACCTGTCGGTCATCAAGGACGCGCTGTCCAAAGGGATCAAGAACTACATTGGCGGCAACTGCACGGTGAGCTGCATGCTGATGGGCATGCACGGCCTGTTCAGGCACGACCTCGTCGAATGGATGACGTGCATGACCTATCAGGCGGCCTCCGGCGGCGGCGCTCAGCACATGCGCGAGCTGCTGACCCAGTTCGGGCTGATCAACGCCGAGGTCAGGGAGCTGCTCGCCGATCCGGCTTCGGCCATTCTGGAAATCGACCGCAAGGTGCACGCGATACAGACCGACGGCACGTTGCCGATGGAGAACTTTGGCGGTGTGCCGCTTGCGGGCAATCTGATTCCCTGGATCGACAAGGACATGGGCAACGGCATGTCGCTGGAGGAATGGAAGGGCGGCGCCGAAACCAACAAGATCCTCGGGCGGGGCGAGGCGTTTGGCGCCCCAGCCATGCCGATAGACAGTATTTGTGTGCGCATCGGGGCCATGCGTTGCCATAGCCAGGCACTGACCATCAAGCTGAAGAAAGATGTGCCGCTCGATGAGCTTACCGACATCATCGCGTCAGCCAACGACTGGGTGCGCGTGGTCCCGAACGAGCGCGAACATTCGATGCGCGAACTGACCCCGGCCGCCGTGACCGGGCGCATGCACATTCCCGTAGGCCGGCTGCGCAAACTGGCAATGGGCGGCACGTATCTGGGGGCATTCACGGTCGGCGACCAGTTGCTGTGGGGCGCTGCCGAGCCGTTGCGCCGCATGTTACGCATTCTGCTTGAAACCACCGTGTAGCGATGTGGAGTTTGGTGTTATTCTGAACGCTGCTTAACAGGGATGAGAAGGGTGACGTCGTGAGCAAACCTATTGACAAGCGATGGCTCTGGGCGATGTTGTTGATGCTGGCGTCTTCGGTAGCGAGCGCAGTCGGAATGGGTAGGCTGACTGTTCTGTCGTCGCTGGGCCAGCCGCTCAACGCGGAAGTCGACCTGGTATCGGTGCAGAAAGAGGAACTCGCCACGCTCTCGGCGCGCCTGGCATCGCCCGATGCATACCGGCAGGCCAATCTTCAGTACGGCGCCGCAGCGGCGGGCATGCGCTTCAGGATTGAAAAGCGACCCGGCGGCCAGCTCTATATCAAGATCACATCGGTGCGATCGGTTGACGAGCCATTCGTGAATCTGCTGATCGAGTTGACTTGGGCGTCCGGGCGCCTCGTGCGGGAGTATACGGCGCTCATCGATCCGCCCGACTATACGCCGCCCCAATCGGTTGCGTCTGCGCCGGCTCCCGCGCCAGAGACGCGTCCGGTGCCAGTGCCCCAGCCGACGGTCGCGGTGGCCGCGCCCGCATCGGCAAGACCGGCCGCCGGCGGCGAGTATGGACCGATCAAGCGCGGCGAGACGCTGTCGAAGATCGCCGCCAGCGTGAAGCCGGAAGGTGTTTCCCTGGAGCGGATGCTGGTGGGTATTCTTCGCAGCAATCCCGATGCTTTTGTGAACAACAACATGAATCGCATGAAAGCCGGCAAGATGCTGCGCATTCCGGACAAGGAACAACTGACCGCAATGCCGCAAGCCGACGCCGTAAAGGAAGTCCGGGTGCAGGCAGCGGATTGGAAGAGGTATCGCCGGAAACTGGCCGATACGGCCGGCACGGTATCCGAAAGGAAAACCGCAGCGAGCAGGCGTGACAAGGTGAGCGTAAAAGACAAAACGGCGGATGGGAAACCCGTATTGCGCCTTTCAAGTGGTGAACCCCCGGGCGGCGCGGGCGCGAAGGGGCGCAGCAAGGCGGACCGTGTCCAGGCGCTGGAAGAAGAACTCATCGCGCGCGAGCGGGCCCTGAAGGAAGCCAACGAGCGGATCAAGGAGCTTGAAAAGGCGGTCAAGGAGTCCGCCAAATAACCGGCACCGACTGCTGAAATTTCATTAAAAATAGCAAATTAGCCAGAAACATCAGAGTCAATATTAGCTTGCATCGCTAACTGGCTGATGTTATTTTAGTTGTCCGGGTGTTCCCCACAAAATATCCATAGGGGTGGCGTTGTGCGCGATTTCACTCTAAAAAAATGGCTATTAGCGGTGTTGCTGCTGACGCCATGGATTGCCAGCGCAGCCGGATTGGGGAGGCTCACTGTTCTGTCGACGCTGGGTCAGCCGTTCAACGCGGAAATTGATCTGGTATCGGTGCAGAAGGAGGACCTCTCCTCGCTTTCAGTGCGTCTGGCATCGTTCGACGCGTATCGGCAGGCCAATCTTCAATACAGCGCCGTGGTTGCGGGGCTGCGTTTAAGGGTTGAAACGCGACCCAACGGCCAGCCTTATGTCAAAGTCACATCAGAGCGAGCGGTCAATGACCCGTTCGTCGATCTGCTGATCGAATTGAATTGGGCCTCCGGGCGTCTCATGCGCGAATATACGGCGCTCATCGATCCGCCCGGCGTGGCTCCGGTCCAGGCAACCGCACCGGCACCGGTGGCGGTTCCCGAACCCGGTCCCGCGCCCGCGCCGCAGCCTGCTGCAGCGCGGCCGATTGACGGGTCCGAGGTCGCGGCCGGCGGTTACGGCCCGATTCAGCGCGGTGAGACGCTTTCCAAGATCGCGCGCAGCCTGAAGCCCGAAGACGTGACGCTCGAGCAGATGCTGGTCGGGCTCTTTCGCAGCAATCCGGACGCTTTCATCAGGAAGAACATGAACCTTGTCAGGAGCGGCAAGATCCTGCGCGTGCCTGAGAGAACGGAAGTTGCCGCGATTCCGCAGCAGGAAGCGGTGAAGGAATATCGCGCGCAAGTCGCGGACTGGAATGCCTATCGCGGGAAGCTCGCTGATGCGGCCGGCATCGCGGCGGAAGCGCGTACGGCGGCAAGCGGCCGGATCACGACCCGAATCGAAGACAAGGCAACTGCTGAAGCAAAAGACGTTGTGCGGCTTTCCAAGAGCGAAGCGCTGGGCGACGCCGCCGGCGCGGGGAAAGGCGGCAAGCCACGCAGCACGGCTGATCGCATCCGTTCGCTCGAAGAAGAAGTGACCGCGCGCGAGAAAGCGCTGACCGAAGCCAACGAACGCATCGCGCTGCTCGAGAAGACGATCAAGGACATGCAGCGGCTGGCCGAGATCAAGAGTCCGGGCATGGCGGCGGCACAGCAGCAGGCTGAGACCAAAGCAGCGCCCAAGCCGGAGGCCGCGAAACCCGAGGCAAAACCAGAAGCCGCCAAACCCGCGCCGGCTGAAAAACCGGTGGTGGAAGCCAAAGCCGAACAGCCAAAACCGAAACCCAAGCCGAAAGTAGCGCCGCCTCCACCGCCGCCCGAACCCGACCTGATCGAGACCTTGTTGAGCGATCCGCTCTACCTGGGTGCGGGTGGTGGCGTGCTGGTGCTGGCCGGCCTGGGTTTCTGGCTCTCGCGCCGTCGCCGCGCTCAGCCGGCAGCGGACAGTGAAAAAGTAAAGGTCGCTCCGACGCTGGGGACAACAGCCACCGCTGCGTCCGCGGGTTCAGCGGCTTTAGCGGCACCCGCAGTGGCTGCGGCCGCGGCAGCGGCAGACGTGGACCCGATGGACGAGGCCAGAGTCTATCTTTCCCACGGCCGCGATGCGCAGGCTGAAGCGACCCTGAAAGAGGCGGTGGCCAAGAATCCCCGTCGGCACGACATTCAAGTCACGCTGCTTGAAATTTATGCTGCACGCAAGGACAAAGCGGCGTTTGCCAAGCAGGCGGGCGAGTTTCACAATGTGTCCGGAGACCAGGCCGAGAGTTGGCTCAAGGTCGCAGCGATGGGCTATGCGATCGATCCCGGCAATTCGCTGTATGCGGCGGGCAAGGATGCCCCGAGCGCGGCGCCGCCCGCAGCCGAAGCGCCGGCGGTCGATCTCGATTTCAACCTCGACGCTGCCGCCCCGAGCGACACTGCCGCCAGTGCGACCGATGCCGGCGCCGGCTTCAAGATCGAAATCCCGCCCGCCGAACCGGAAATGAAGCCCGACATTGCGCATGGCGCGCACGAATCCGTGCCTGCCGCCTTGGATTTCAACCTCGAACTGCCCAAGGTTGACGTGCCGCAGGCGGGCGCGCCAGCGCAGCCGAAGCAGGAGCAGGGCGCGGACGTCGATTTCAAGCTCGATTTTGGCAGTGTTAACCTCAACCTCGATGACAAACAGCCGGCTGGCGCCGCGTCGCGCGGCGACAAGGACGCCCACTGGTACGACGTCCAGCAAAAGTTCGATCTGGCCAAGGTGTATCAGGAGATGGGGGAAAAAAACAACGCCGTGGAAATTCTGGAGGAAGTGATGAAAGAGGGCGACGCCGAACAGCGGGCCCAGGCGAAGGCGCTGCTGGATACCCTGGGCTAGCCTTTTTCGCGGCACGGACCGAACCGCGGCAGTTGACGCTGTCGCGGTTTTTGTTTTTTTGTGATGGTCTGGCCCGGATGGGTTATCGTTGAACGGCATGCGGATAAGCGGGTGATGCCATGAGAATCGCGCTCGGTATCGAATACGACGGCAGCGCTTTCTGCGGCTGGCAGACGCAGCCCGCGGGCTGCGCGGCGCAGGACAAGCTGGAATCCGCCCTGTCGCAGATCGCCGGCGAACGCGTTGCGACGGTATGCGCCGGCCGCACCGATGCCGGCGTGCATGCGCTCGCGCAGGTCGTGCATTTCGACACTGTTGCGGAGCGCCCGGTGACGGCATGGGTGCGCGGCTCGAACGCGCTGCTGCCGTCTGCGCTGGCCGTGACGTGGGCCAAGGTCATGAGCGATCAGTTCCACGCGCGCTACTCGGCGCACGAGCGCTGCTATCGCTACGTGCTGCTCAACCGGCCGGTGCGGCCGGCGGCCGACCGGGCACGGGTCGGCTGGTTTCACTTGCCGCTCGCGCTCGACAATATCCAGAGCGCCGCCCGTCTGCTGATCGGCGAGCACGATTTCAGCGCGTTTCGTTCGAGCGAATGCCAGGCGCGCTCGCCGGTCAGACATCTGCGCCGGCTGGACATCGAGCGCCGCGGCGATTATGTGGTCTTCGAGTTCTGTGCCAACGCGTTCCTGCACCATATGGTGCGCAACATCGTGGGTTGTCTCATCTACGTCGGCAAGGGCAAGCATCCGCCCGCGTGGGTAGGTGACGTGTTGGCGGGCCGCGATCGGAGGCAAGCGGCCCCGACATTCGATGCGGCCGGCCTTTACCTCGCGCGCGTGGTGTACGATGCGGCTTGGGGTCTGCCGGAAGCCCCGCGCGCCGCACTGCCGGGGCTGGCCAACCTGATGGACGCCTAATTGGTCTTTGAGGAGCGGCTCTTAATTTGGCAACAGCAGTGAAAATCTGCGGCATCACCCGCATCGAGGATGCGCTCGCCGCCGCGCGCTGCGGCGCGCACGCGATCGGGTTGGTGTTTTATCGCCCCAGTCCGCGTTACGTTGCGCCCGGCCGTGCCGGTGACATCATCCGCGCGTTGCCGCCGTTCGTGACGGCGGTAGGGCTGTTTGTCGACGCGCCGGCGCAGGAAGTGCGCGAAGTGCTGGCGCAGGCGCCGGTCAGTCTGCTGCAATTCCACGGCGCCGAAGCGCGCGCGTTCTGCCGCCGGTTCGGACTGCCGTATATGAAGGCGGTCCGGGTCCGGGCCGGAGTGGATTTGTTACAATACGCGCACGATTATCACGATGCCAAGGCGTTGCTGCTCGACGCTTTCATCGACGGTGCGCACGGCGGCACGGGCGAGACCTTCGACTGGAACTTGATCCCGGGAACATTGCCGCTGCCGATTGTGCTGTCCGGCGGGCTTACCGCCGATAACGTAACCGAGGCGATTCGCGCCGTCCATCCCTGGGCGGTCGATGTGTCGAGCGGCGTGGAGGCGGCGAAGGGCATCAAGGATGCGGCGAAGATCGCCGCATTCATGTCAGGAGTGCGCAATGCGGATGTATGACCTGCCCGACGCAACCGGGCATTACGGACCGTACGGCGGCGTCTTCGTCTCCGAAACGCTGATCCATGCGCTGGATCAGTTGAAGGAGGCCTATGCCCGCTATCACGGGGATCCGGATTTCATCGCCGAGTTCGAATACGAGCTCAAGCATTACGTCGGGCGTCCGAGCCCCGTATACCATGCGCGGCGCTGGTCGCAGCATTTCGGCGGCGCTCAGGTGTATCTGAAGCGCGAGGACCTCAACCACACCGGCGCGCACAAGATCAACAACGTGATCGGCCAGGCACTGCTGGCGCGCCACATGCGCAAGCCGCGCGTGATCGCGGAAACCGGGGCGGGACAGCACGGGGTGGCGGCTGCGACCATCGCGGCGCGCTACGGTATGGAGTGCGTGGTCTACATGGGAGCCGAGGACATCAAGCGCCAGGCGCAGAACGTCTATCGCATGAAGCTGCTGGGCGCGACCGTGGTCCCCGTAGAAAGCGGCTCGAAGACACTAAAGGACGCGCTCAACGAAGCGATGCGCGACTGGGTGACCAACGTCGAGAACACGTTTTACATCATCGGCACGGTAGCCGGCCCGCATCCTTATCCGATGATGGTGCGCGACTTCCAGTCGGTGATCGGCCGCGAGGCGCGCGAGCAGATGCTGGAGATGGCCGGACGCCATCCCGATGCCGTGCTGGCGTGCGTCGGCGGCGGCTCCAACGCCATCGGCATTTTCTATCCCTACATTCCCGAAGAGTCGGTGCGCCTGATCGGCGTCGAGGCCGCGGGCTACGGGCTGGAGAGCGGCAAGCACGCCGCGACGCTGTGCGCCGGCAAGGCCGGCGTGCTGCACGGCAACCGCACCTATCTGTTGCAGGATGAGAACGGCCAGATCATCGAGACGCACTCGATTTCCGCCGGTCTCGATTATCCCGGCGTGGGTCCCGAGCACGCCTGGCTCAAGGACAGTGGCCGCGCCGAATACGTCGCGGTGACCGATGACGAGGCGCTCCAGGCGTTCCACGATCTGTGCCGCCTCGAAGGCATCATTCCGGCGCTCGAGTCGAGCCACGCGCTCGCCTACGCCGCCAAGATCGCGCCGCGCATGAAAGCGGACCAGATCCTGCTCGTCAATCTTTCCGGCCGCGGCGACAAGGACATGCATACCGTCGCTGAAAAATCCGGAATCGAGTTCTAACGATGAACGCGGAACGCGGAACGATGAACAGAATGGTCGAACAAAGCTTGTTCATCGCTCATCGTTCATCGCTCATCGTTTGCTAGATATGTCACGCATCGCCGCCACATTCACGCGCCTCAAGAGCGAGGGCAAGAAGGCGCTCATCCCCTTCATCACCGCCGGCGATCCCGATCCGGCGCTGGCGGTGCCGGTGATGCACGCGCTGGTTGCGGGCGGGGCGAACGTGATCGAATTGGGTGTCCCATTCTCCGATCCGATGGCGGACGGACCGACGATCCAGCGTTCGAGCGAGCGGGCGCTGAAGCACGGCGTATCGCTCAAGGGCGTGATCGGTTATGTTGCCGAGTTCCGCAAGACGAATCGTACCACGCCGGTCGTGCTGTTCGGTTATGCCAACCCGATCGAGGCCATCGGCCTGGAGCGCTTCGCCGACCTGGCCAAGGCCGCCGATGCTGATGGCGCGCTGGTCGTTGACTACCCGCCGGAGGAAGCGCACAAGCTGGTCGAATTGCTGGATCAACGCGGGCTGGATACGATTTTCCTGCTGTCGCCGACCACCGGGACCCCGCGGCTCAAGCAGATCGCGGCGCTTGGCCGCGGTTATCTCTACTACGTTTCGCTCAAGGGTGTAACCGGCGCCGGGCACCTCGATCTCGCCGATGTCAAAGCGCGCATCGCGCATATCCGTTCCTTCACCAGGCTGCCCGTCGGCGTCGGTTTCGGCATCCGCGACGCGGAAACCGCCAGGAGCATCGCCGCGTTTGCCGACGCGGTCGTGATCGGCAGCCGCCTCGTCGAGGAAATCGAAAACTCGCCCCGCGAGCAGGTAACCGCCAACGTCACCGCGTTGCTCGCGGGCGTGCGCCGCGCCATGGATGCGCCGACACAAGAGAAGGTCGCATGAGCTGGCTGCAGAAACTGCTGCCGCCGAAGATCAAGCGCGACACGGGCGGCCCGAAAAAGGTCGTGCCGGAAGGGCTGTGGAGCAAGTGCGATTCGTGCGAAGCCGTGCTCTACCGCGCTGATCTGGAGAAAAACCTCTACGTCTGCCCGAAGTGCAGCCATCACAACCGGATTTCGGCGCGCGAGCGCCTTGACTGGCTGCTCGACCTCGAGGGGCGCTATGAAATCGGGGCCGAAGTGGTGCCGGTCGATACCCTCAAGTTCAAGGACAGCAGGCGTTATACCGAGCGTCTTGAAGAAGCGCGCAACGAAACCTCGGAAGAGGACGCGCTGATCGTCATGCAGGGCAGCATCAAGACGTTGCTGATAGTGGCGGCAGCGTTCGAGTTCAAATTCCTCGGCGGGTCGATGGGCTCGGTCGTCGGCGAGCGCTTCGTGCGCGGTGCGCGGGTGTGCCTCGAGCAGCGCCTGCCGTTCATCTGCTTCACCGCCACCGGCGGCGCGCGCATGCAGGAAGGACTGCTGTCACTGATGCAGATGGCCAAGACCTGCGCCGCGTTGACGCAACTGGCGGAAGAGCGCCTGCCCTTCATCCCGGTGCTGACGGATCCCACCATGGGCGGCGTGTCGGCAAGCTTTGCCATGATCGGTGACGTAGTGGTGGCCGAACCGGGCGCGCTGATCGGGTTCGCCGGGCCGCGCGTGATCGAGCAGACCGTGCGCGAGACGCTGCCGGAAGGCTTCCAGCGCTCGGAGTTCCTGCTCCAGCATGGTGCGATCGACATGATCGTCGACCGGCGCCAGATGCGTGACCAGCTTGCCAGCCTGATCACCTTGCTGCTGAAGCTTCCCGCTGCATCGTGAAGTTCCGCGTTCCGGGTTTGGTGTTCCAGGTTCCGAGTTCCAAGTTCCAAATTCGGTGCCCCCGGTTCCTGGTTCACAGTTGCAAACCCTGAACCCTGAACCCTGAACCCTGAACGTTGAACCTTGAACGTTGAACCTTGAACCTTGAACCGCAAACCCGTAACGCTAGAGCAGTGGCTGGAATACATCGAGCGCTCGCATCCCCAGACCATAGCCATGGGGCTGGAGCGCGTCGCCAAGGTGAGGGACGCGCTCAAACTGACGCCGGCTTTTCCCGTCATCACGGTCGGCGGCACCAATGGCAAAGGCTCGGCGTGCGCGATGCTCGAGGCGATCCTGTGCCATGCCGGCTATACAGTGGGTTGCTACACTTCGCCGCACCTGCTGCGTTACAACGAGCGCGTGAGGATAGCCCGGCGTGAGGCAAGCGACGTGCAACTCGAGCGCGCGTTCGCCGCCGTCAACGAAGCGCGCGCTACGACACAGCTCACTTATTTCGAATTCGGCACGCTGGCGGCAGCCTGGCTGTTTGTAGAGGAGCGAGTCGATGTTGCCGTACTCGAAGTCGGGCTCGGGGGCCGGCTCGATGCCGTCAATCTGTTCGACACCGATTGCGCGCTGGTGATGAGCATCGCGCTCGATCATATGAATTACCTGGGCACGACGCGCGAGCAGATCGGTTACGAAAAAGCCGGAATTTTCCGCCCGGGCCGGCCGGCGATCTGCGCCGATCGTGATATGCCTGAAAGCGTTCGTCGTCATGCCGGGGAAATCGGCGCGGGGCTGCTGGTGATCGGCGCTGATTTTGGTTTCGTGCCCGACAAGGCGCAGTGGCAGTACTGGGGGCCGCATCGCAAGAAAACCGGCTTGCCGTACCCGGCGCTGCGCGGTGCTTATCAACTTGCCAACGCCAGTGCGTGCCTCACGGCGCTTGACGCGCTGCGCGACCGCTTGCCGGTGACGATGAACGATATCCGTAGCGGCCTGCTGCAAGCGGAAAATCCGGGCCGCTTTCAGGTGCTGCCGGGACGGCCGGCAGTCATCCTCGACGTCGCGCACAACCCGCATGCGGCTGCGGCGCTGGCGGATAATCTCGCGCAGATGGGACCGTGTCGGCATACGATCGCGGTGTTCGCAATGCTGCGGGACAAGGACATCGCTGGTGTCGTCAATGCCGTCAGAGCCCGCATCGATCACTGGTTTGTCGCCGGCATCAACTCGCCGCGCGGCGCGGACGCTGAACTCCTGGTCCAGACGCTGCGCGCGGCCGGTGCGGAGGCGCCGGTCACGCGCTGCGGCAGCGTCGCCGCCGCCTACGCGCAAGCCTGTGATACGGCGACGGAAAATGATAGAATTTTGGTTTTCGGATCGTTTTACACGGTGGCTGCGGTGATGCAGGTGCGCACCACGCGGAAGACCTCGTGAAAAACGGCCGAGATACCACAGGTTGAGCATTGAGTGCTGGATTGACGGCGCATGGCAAGACCAATCAGCGACGAAGAACTGCAACTTAGAAAGCGCGCACGACGGCGTCTGATCGGCGCCGTCGTCCTGGTGACGGCGGTGGTCGTGGCGCTGCCGATGGTGCTCGACAGCGAGCCCAAACCGGTCAGTCAGGATATCAATATTCGCATCCCCTCGCCCGACTCGGGCACGTTCACGTCGAAAGTCGTCCCGGTCACCCCGGCTCCGGAATCCAAACCGGCTCCCAAGCCGCCGGCCTCGGCTCCGGCGGCGAAGCCGGAAGCAACGAGGGCAACGAAGGAGACGGCGAAACAGGCGGAAGAGGCGCAGGCCGCGAAAGCAGCAGCCGAAACACAGGCACCTCGGGAAGCCGGCAAGAAGGCCGGCGAATCAGCCGGTCAGTTTGTTGTGCAAGTGATTGCGCTCGCCGACGCCCAGAAAGCCCAACAGATGCAGCAGCGGATTTCAGCAGCCGGGATCAAGTCCTATACCGAGGTCGTCAAGACCAAGAAAGGCGACGTGACGCGGGTGCGCGCGGGTCCATTTGCTACGCGCGAGGCCGCGGAAGAGGCGCGGGCCCAGCTCAAGACCATTGAGCTTGACGGCAAGGTCATCCCGAAATAGAACGCAATGACGCTGTTCGATTACGCGGTGGCGCTCATCGTCGGAGTCTCGGTGCTTATCAGCGTAATGAGGGGCATGGTGCGCGAAGTGATCGCGCTTGCCGGCTGGATCGTCGCTTTCGTGGTTGCGAACCTGTATAGTGGCGCGGTCGCGGCGTGGCTGCCTGCCGGGATAGCCAATGAATCGCTGCGCATGCTGGTGGCGTTTCTAATATTATTTTTTGGGGCGCTGCTCGCAATGGGCTTGCTCGCGGTAGCGGCCTCGCGCCTGATGAAGCGAGCCGGGCTCAGCATCGAAGATCGCGTGCTGGGCGCAGTATTCGGGTTCGCGCGCGGCGTGCTGATCGTCATGGTGTTCGTGCTGATGGCGGGACTGACTTCATTGCCGCGGCAACCCATGTGGAAGGATGCCATGCTCTCCGCGCCTCTGGAAGCCTTCGCGGTATTCATCAGGGCGTGGCTGCCGAACGACTTGTCGCAACGCATCAGATACGACTGAGGACACGCGATGTGCGGAATTCTTGGTGTGGTGGCGAAGAACCCGGTAAACCAGCTGCTCTATGACGGTTTGCTGGTGTTGCAGCATCGCGGGCAGGATGCCGCGGGCATCGTCACCGCCGAGGGCGCGACCTTCCACATGCACAAGGGCGGCGGCATGGTGCGCGACGTGTTCCGCACCCGCAACATGCGTGCGCTGGTGGGTCACGCCGGCATCGCCCACACGCGTTATCCCACGGCCGGCTCGGCCTGGTCGGCGGCGGAATCGCAGCCGTTCTACGTGAACTCCCCCTTCGGCATCGTGCTCGGACACAATGGCAATCTCACCAATACCGAGCAATTGAAGAACGATCTTTTCCGCCAGGATCTGCGCCACGTCAACACGAACTCGGATTCCGAAGTGCTGTTGAACGTTCTCGCGCACGAGTTGCAGGAGGGGGCGACCAATTACAAGCTCGATCCGGCGACGATCTTCGGCGCGGTTTCCGGCGTGCACCGGCGCTGCCGCGGGGCCTATGCGGTGGTGGCGATGATTGCCGGCTACGGACTGCTCGCGTTCCGCGACCCCTACGGTATCCGGCCGCTGGTGTTCGGCCGGGCCGAGACCGATCGCGGTTACAATTACCAGGTCGCGTCGGAAAGCGTCGCGCTCGACACGCTCGGCTTCGAGCTGATGCGCGACGTGGCGCCGGGCGAGGCGATTTTCATCGACCTGGACGGCAATTTCTACAGTCGCCAGTGCGCGCAGAATACCTCGCTCAATCCGTGCATCTTCGAGTTCGTGTATCTCGCGCGGCCGGACTCGGTGATCGACGGGATATCGGTTTACGAGACGCGGCTGCGGATGGGTGAAAGCCTCGCCGACAAGATCAAGCGTCATTACGGGCACCTCGACATCGACGTGGTGATTCCGATTCCCGATTCGAGCCGGCCGGCCGCGATGGAGCTTTCCAAGCGCCTCAACCTGCCGTATCGCGAGGGCTTCATCAAGAACCGTTACATCGGGCGCACCTTTATCATGCCGGGGCAGGGGATCCGCAGGAAATCGGTGCGCCAGAAGCTCAACGCGATCGGCATGGAGTTCAAGGGCAAGAATGTGCTGCTGGTGGACGATTCCATCGTGCGCGGCCACACCAGCAGCGAGATCGTGCAAATGGCGCGCGAAGCCGGCGCGCGCAAGGTGTTCTTCGCTTCGGCTGCGCCGCCGGTCAGATTCCCCAACGTTTACGGCATCGACATGCCGACGCGTGAGGAACTCATCGCCAACGGCCGGTCGGAGGCCGAGGTCGCGCGTGAAGTCGGCTGCGACGAGTTGATCTATCAGGATCTTGACGCCTTGATCGAGGATGTGAGGAGCGTCAATCCCAAGGTGACCAATTTCGAGGACTCGTGTTTCAGCGGCATCTACATCACCGGCGATGTGACCCGGGAATATCTCGATGGCGTAGAAGCGCAGCGCCGGGACGGCGCCAAGCAGGCCGACATCGCCGCGGCGGCCCAGCTCGATCTGGGACTGGAGCTGGTCGAGTGACGGCTCTCGCCGACCGCATCTCTGCCCTCTCGTCGCCTGTGGTCTGTCGCCTGTCGTCTTGACATTCGCCCGGCCCAAGAGTAGTTTCCCCAATGCGCCGATTTGATGATCAGCTTGCGGGCGCGTAAAAAATACGGCTAAAGCGAGGGCAAACCCGTTTTTAGCGAGAGCTGAAACGGGTTTTTTATTTTCGACAACCGATGGCGAGGAGTATGGCTGAAAACTACAGACTTGAAACCCTGGCGGTGCGCGCCGGCATCGAGCGCAGCCAGTTCGGCGAGCATTCCGAGGCGCTGTATCTCACTTCGAGCTTCGTGTTCAAGTCGGCGGCGCAGGCCGCGGCGCGCTTCGCCAACCAGGAACCGGGCAACATTTATGCGCGCTTCACCAACCCGACGGTGACCGTGTTCGAGCAGCGGCTCGCCGCGCTCGAAGGCGCGGAGTGTTGCATTGCGACCTCATCTGGAATGGCCGCCATCCTGTCATGTGTGATGGGGATGCTCAAGGCGGGCGATCATATCGTGTGTTCATCCGGCGTGTTCGGCGCCACCGTGCAGCTGCTGGGCAACATCATGAAGCGTTTCGGCGTCGATACGACATTCGTTTCGGGAACCGAGGTCGCCAAGTGGCAGGCGGCGGTAAAGCCGAGTACGCGGATGCTGTATCTCGAGACGCCGTCCAATCCGCTGACCGAGGTCTACGACATCGTGGCGCTCGCCGCGGTTGCGAAAAAGGCGGGCGTGCTGCTGGTGGTGGACAACTGTTTTTGCACGCCGGTGCTGCAGCGGCCGCTTGATCTTGGCGCCGATATCGTGATCCATTCGGCCACCAAGTATCTCGACGGGCAGGGCAGGGTGCTGGGCGGCGCGGTTCTCGGCCAAAAGAGCGTGATCTATGAGGGCGTATTCGGGTTTCTGCGCACCGCTGGTCCCACTTTGAGTCCGTTCAACGCCTGGGTGATTCTGAAAGGGCTGGAAACACTGCAGCTGCGCCTGGAGGCGCAATCGGCGCGCGCGCTGGAGCTTGCGCGCTGGCTCGAAGCTCAGCCGGGGATCGAGCGCGTCCACTATCCGGGGTTGCCGTCGCACCCGCAGTACGAACTCGCCCGACGGCAGCAGAAAGGCCCCGGGGCGATCGTGTCGTTCGACGTGAAAGGCGGCAAAGAGGCGGCGTGGCGCATCGTCGACAATACCCGGCTGATTTCGATTACGGCCAACCTTGGCGATACCAAGACCACGATCACCCATCCGGCATCGACCACCCACGGCCGCATCTCTCCTGAGGCGCGTGCTGCGGCGGGCATCGGCGACGGTTTACTTCGGATTGCCGTGGGTTTGGAGAATATCGAGGACATCAAAGCAGATCTGGCGCGGGGACTGGCGACGTGAGGCGGGAAATCGGGAGAGCGTGAGCGGGAAGCGGATTTCTGTTGTGAGTTTTGATCTTACGACTCACGGCATTTCAAACCGGGAGGGAGCTCCCGCGGTGTAACTATGCCAAAGGCCGACAAGGGACTGCAGGACCGCCCCGAAAGCGAAAATCAGCATCGGCCGCAACCGCACCAGAAAAGACTCGAAAGCATTGGAGCCCAGACGCGCATTAATGGCCTGAGCAAGCTTCGGGTGGTAGAAGGGAGAATGCCGCATCCAAAACGACGCAACCCCGAAGACCAGCACGGGAAGCAGAATGATAGTGGCAATGGTCAGCGGAGGCATGTCCCCCGAAAACGGAGCCTCTGAAGCTGGCAAATGCATGGCGCCATAGATAGAGGTCCAAATTGCGAGGACCCAGATCGCGGCGATGATAAAACCGGAGTCGGATGGCATACCGACTGGCCTAGACGTGTCCGGTTAAGCGGCGCGCTTTTGCGCCCGTCTTGAACCGGGGGTTAGACCTTTCGCCACGACCTTGCGTAATTCTTCATTGATTCGCGTTTGGTAGCCACGGCCCTGGGACCTGAAAAAGGCGATTACGTCGGCATCAAGGCGAACAGTCGTCAGCACCTTGGTCGGTGCCTTCTGTGGGCCGCGGCCGCGCTTGAGAGCGGGAGGGCCCAGCATTTCCTCGGACCACGGCGGGTTGTCCGGGTCGATGCGTTTATTTGAAGTAGTCTTTGGCAACTTTAAAGTAATAGCGCGCTTCATGTTTTTCCGCCTTGCGTAAAGAGATGATGTGTGGACCTGCGCGGCGTTCGGTATGCACCATTACGACTGCGTCACCCTCCAATATCCCGAAGGTGACCAAGCGCTTTTCGCCGTAAGCGTGGCGAATGTCCTCGCGTGTGATCGTGAAGTTGTCCCAAATGGCCTCGCACCCGGCGAAATCGAGGCCGTGATCCTTGATGTTTCTCCGGCGCTTCGCTTCGTCCCAGGTGGCCACGAGTAAATTGTAATAACAAAATGCTCGCTACGCAAGGACAATATTTCGAAAGGTCTAACCGTTCGGCATGAGGGGCAGGCGACAGGCGGCGAAGCCGCTTGTTGATCGTCCCCTCGATGCCGTTGTTAGAGCGCGCCGAGCCCCTTTGCTCGTTTGCGCGAACACGCTCACTCACTTGACCTTGATGCCCGCAGTCTTGACCACCTTCTTCCAGCGCTCGTGGTCTTCTCGGACGTATTCCGCCAACGCCTCGGGAGTGGTCGGGGAAGTCTCCGCGCCTCGAGACGCGAGTTCCCGGACCGTTTTGGCGTCTTTCAGGATTCTCACCACCTCGCTATTGAGCTTATCGACGATTTCCTTCGGCGTCTTCGCGGGAGTGAACAAGCCGTACCAGATTACGTACTCGAACCCCGGAACGCCGGATTCTGCGACCGTCGGAATATCGGGCAGGTCTGGTGATCGTGCGGCGCTGCCCACGGCAATCGCTCTTAGCTTTCCGGATTTGACGCGCGGCACCGCGCCCGGCGCGGCGGCGAATTGGGTCGAGGTGTTCCCGGTGACAAGAGCCGAAACCGCCGCCGCCGCGCCTTCGAACTGAACGGGCACCATATTGACCCCCGTCGCTGTCTTGAGCCACTCCATCGCGAGATGGGGCCTGGAACCATAACCTTGCGAGCCGTAGTTGATCTGGCCGGGTGTCGCCTTCGCCAGCGCGACCAGCTCTTTCACTGATTTGACCGGCAGCGATGGATGCACCACGAGAAGCTGAGTGACGAAAACGAGCCTGCTGATGGGCGCGAAATCGCGGTTGGGGTCGTACGCAGGCTTTGCGTGCAACGCGGGATAGATGCTCATCGGCGCCAGTTGGCCTTGCAGGAGGCTGTAACCGTCAGGTGACGCCTTCGCAATAAGTTCGGCGCCGACAGCGCCTGCACCGCCTGGCCGAATCTCAATGACAACCGGCTGCTTCAATGCCTCCGTCAATTTCTTTGCGACGATGCCGCCGATCAATTCAGCTCCGCCGCCGGCTGGAAACGGCACAACCCAGCGGATCGGCTTGTTGGGGTAGGCCTGCGCGCTCGCGACCTGCGCCAGGATCACCATCAGTGATGCGCCTGCCCACGTAACAAGTTTCATGGTTGTCTCCTTGTGGATTGGTGGCGGTTGGTTGATGTAATCGATCAGCGGATTCGGTAACCCGTTCACGGCGGCTGGCGCGCGGATGCCGATGCTATGGATCGTACGTTTCCCGGCGCTATTGTCATTTCGCGCTCTAGACAGAATGGCTTCGTGCGAGTGGTAGGCGGTCTGCCTCCTTGGTAACGTGGATTGCGTGGCGAGCCACGCCGAGCCACATGTTGAGCACGCAGGCGTCAACCGAGTAAAGGAGGCGGACCATGAGTAAGTCTAGCAAGTTATTCGTCGGAATGGACGTGCACAAAGATTCCATCGATCTGGCCACGGGGGAAGAGCGAGGGGAGGTCCGCCACCACGGCGCCATCGGCGGGGATCTCGCCGCGCTGGGCCGGGCGGTGCGCAAACTCGAATCGCTGGGGAAGGCGCTCGTGTTCGTCTACGAGGCGGGCCCGTGCGGTTTCGTGATCTACCGCTTTTTGCGCGCGCGGGCACGAGTGCTGGGTGGTCGCGCCCTCGATGATCCCGCGCCAGAGTTCGGACCGGGTCAAGACCGACCGGCGCGACTGCCTGAAGCTTTGCCGGCTCGCGCGCGCGGGCGAACTCACCCCGATCTACGTGCCCGATGCGGCCGATGAGGCGATGCGGGATTTGGTGCGCACGCGCGAAGACGCCGTCATCATGCAGCGCCAGGCGCGCCAACGGCTGGCAGCGCTTTTGCTTCGCAACGACGTGCGCTATGCGGGTAAGACGGCATGGACGGCGGCGCACCGGCGCTGGATCGCACAGCTCAAACTGCCGGCGCAGCCGCAGCAAATCGCCTTCGAGGAGTATGTGCAAGCCGTCAACGAAGCTACCGCCAGAATCGAGCGGCTCGAGCAGGCGATTGCCACCGAACGTGGACACTGGCGCTGGCTGCCGGTGGCGCACGCGCTCGAAGCGTTTCGCGGTATCCAGGTGATTCACGCCACGCGCATCATGGCCGAACGCCCACGCTCACCCTCAACTTGCCTGCTGCGAGCAAGTTGTAGGGGTGGAGCGCGTTGTTCGACGCGTCATTTCATCCGTCTTTCCATCACGGCTTTCATGATCGGTTTGACCGTTGCCAGATCATCGTCACCCTTGATGGAATATTCCTTCCACTCGTCATCGGAATCAAAGGTGCCGATGAGATAGTGCTGCCGTCGTGGGTAGAGGTAAGCGAACACGCGACCGTTGACCTTCATCGAGATCGCATATTTGATCGGGTCGAGGGAGATGTTGCCAGGCTTCCAGTTCTTGATCTCGTCGAGCAGCGTTGTGACCTTCGCCCGGACTGCCGCATCTGTAATGTAGTTTAGATGATCGTCGAGGTGTGCCACCTCGACGATTTCCGGCGGCGCTACAGTTTGTTGTTCCGTGAAGATCGGAACGACGTCGGCCTCACCTTCGAACTTGAGGCAATTGAACGTGAACAAGGAGATGGGGAGGTCAAGCCACTTGCACCGGTTGACAAGTGTCTGTGAGAAACTGGGAGCAACAAGAAAGAGGCGAACCTGTTGGGTCGGATCAATGCCGTGCGCCTTGTAAAGTCGCGCATAGGATTCCACGTGCGTTGAGACATAGTCGTAGTAGTCGAGTCCTTGGAACAACATACCGTCGTCTTGTGTGACCTTGATCTCGGCTACGACGAGCGACTTGCCGCTGTCCACCATGAGGACATCCAGTCGCCCGCGAGCCGCCGGTTTCTGGTGGTCCACATAGACGAGACCGTCCTCAATCAATCCAGCATGTCGCCGGACGAGGTCTTCAAGCTCCTGCTCAGACACATCGGCTTTAGTGTATCTCTTCATCTCCTATCTCTTTGGTCGAACGTCCGCGATGACGCGCACGAGCGAGCAGGCGAAGGAGCGCTCGCCAAGTGTCGCTGTCGATCGCGCGGTTATGCACCCGCTCGGTGAAACTCAGCAACCGATACTGGCTTCCGCACGGCTATCGATTTTCGGAGAGCTTTGATGCGCTCGAGCTCGTGCATCGTCCGTGCGGTGAAATAGGACTCTCCGCAGTGCGCACAAGACCACATCGGTATTCCTTCAACCACAAGAAGGTTTCGCCCACCGCCAAAGGTCCGGGCGACCCGCCTAAGCTGTACGCCCGCACGACCGCACGAGGCACAGAGATACCTAGACGAGGTAGACGGTGATGATGTAGAGCGCGCCCGTGGGGCCAACTTTGGCGACCGCTTCGGCTTCTCGACTATCGAGGGTACGCCCTCGAATGAGAACTTTGGTTTCGTGCGTTTGGTGATCCTTCTGGCGCTCGACGATGCGGCCAGTGAGGATGATGTTTTCGAGATCGAGGATCGTGAGATTGTCATCTTCCAGTTCTTCGGCGGCGTGGAGGGATACGACATAGTTCAGAGAGCGAACCAGGTCGCGTATTCGAGTGATCGAAAGTCGTGGCACACGGGCAATTCTACAGGAGCGCGTCTAAGGTGCATAACGTTCCGGTTGTGGCGCGCGGTGCGCGGCGCGAAGCGCCGTGCGAAACGCGTCGCTCACCAACCGGTAGTTATACCTCAGCCAATTCACGCGGCTATCTTTCGCAGTACCGACGGATGCAGTTCTGCGACCTTGATCAATGTCTTCGCAGCCGCGTTGGGTTCGCGACGTCCTTGTTCCCAGTCCTGAAGCGTGCGCACCGAGACACCCAGTAGCTCAGCAAACTGGGCCTGGGAGAGCCCGGATTTCTCCCTAGCCCGAACAATTGGGTAGGACTCAGTGGTGTAGCGCCGCCCAATCCGGCCCGCTTTGAGGTCTCGGATTCCCTGAAGGATCTCCTTACCGAGGTTCCGCGACTTCTCCCATTTGGCCAATTGTTTCTCAGTCATCTTTCTCATCTTCGATTGCCTCTTTCATTGCCTTCAAAACATGAGCCGGGATGTCCTCGCGAACGTTCTTGCCATAGAGCGTGAGCATCCAAATATGACCACGAGCAAGGCGTAGGTAGTAGATGATTCGCAGCCCACCGCGCTTGCCGCGCCCTTTCGCGGCCCATCGGAGCTTCCGTACGCCACCAGAGCCTGGCACGACCTTTCCAGATTCAGGATGCGCATCCAGGTACGTCTGCAGTTCCCGATATTGGTCATCATCGAGGTATCGATCGAGGTTCTTGGTAAAGAATGGCGTCTCGATGAACTCGAACATTGGCCTATGCTACGGCATTGCCGTAGCGATGTCTAGGCCACGTGCCGTCTTGATGCTGAGGTATAACGTGTTGCTCTGCCGCGGGCCACCGTGACGCCAGGGCCTCAGCGCTCACTGAAACGAACCCACTTCTGCTCACTAAAACGGACCCTGCAAATGCGCACGGGTTGGTGCGGTTGGCGCGGTAGTCCCGAA
>Ga0156176_1093_pt2 | contig 75701 bp, 75 predicted proteins | sample RifCSPlowO2_12_FD_107829 | JGI IMG/M metagenome (GOLD analysis project Ga0156176, IMG submission 107829) | Betaproteobacteria bacterium RIFCSPLOWO2_12_FULL_62_58
ATCCTTGATCCTGAATCCTTGATCCTGAATCCTTGATCCTGAATCCTTGATCCTGAATCCTTGATCCTGAATCCTGATTTTACAACCTAACCTCGATTCCGTGCCGCGCCATGTAGTCCTTGGCCTCGCGCACCGTGTATTCGCCGTAGTGGAAAATGCTCGCCGCCAGCACCGCGTCGGCGCGGCCCTTGACAATGCCGTCCACCAGGTGATCGAGACTGCCGACCCCGCCGCTCGCGATCACCGGGATGTCGAGCGCATCGGAAAATGCACGCGTCAACTCCAGATCAAAGCCATTCCTCGTGCCATCGCGATCCATGCTGGTGAGGAGTATCTCGCCCGCTCCGAACCGCTGCATCTTTCGTCCCCACTCCAGTGCGTCGAGCCCGGTTGGCCTGCGTCCACCGTGCGTGAACACCTCCCAGCGCAACGCTCGATCGCCCGCCCCCGAAATGGGAAACCGGGGGCCGGCGACGCGCTTGGCATCGACGGCCACCACGATGCACTGCGAGCCGTAGCGGTCGGTGGCATCCGCGACAAGTTGCGGGTTCTGCACCGCCGCCGTGTTGATGCTCACCTTGTCGGCGCCGGCGTTCAAAAGCCGGCGCACGTCGTCCACCGAGCGCACGCCACCGCCGACCGTGAGCGGAATGAACACCTGCGCGGCGACCCTTTCGACGATGTGCAGGATCAGGTCGCGCCCGTCGCTGCTCGCCGTGATGTCGAGGAAAGTGACTTCGTCCGCGCCCTGCTCATCGTAACGTCGCGCGATTTCGACCGGGTCTCCGGCGTCGCGCAGGCCGACGAACTTGACGCCCTTCACCACACGGCCGGCGGTGACGTCGAGGCACGGAATTACGCGCTTCGCAAGACCCATGGTAAATCAGGATTCAGGATCGAGGGAAGAACGACGGCGACGAGCTCTTGCTTGCTCCTTGATCCTTGATCCTCATTCCTTGCTCTTACTGAGTTTGTCGGCGAGCTTCTGGGCCTCAGCGAAATTCAGCGTGCCTTGATACACCGCGCGACCGGTAATGGCGCCGATGATGCCTTCCGGCTCCACCTTGCACAGCGCCTTGATGTCGTCGAGATTGGTGATGCCGCCGCTTGCAATCACCGGCACCGTGAGTTCGCGTGCCAGCGTCACGGTCGCCTTGATGTTGACGCCGGTCAGCATGCCATCGCGCCCGATGTCGGTATAGATGACCGCCTCCACGCCATAATCCTCGAACTTCCGGGCGAGATCGACGACGTCGTGGCCGGTCATCTTCGACCAGCCGTCGACCGCCACCTTGCCGTCCTTGGCGTCAAGCGCGACCAGGATGTGCCCCGTGAACGCGCTGCACGCGTCGTGCAGGAAACCCGGGGTCTTCACCGCCGCGGTACCGATGATGATGTAGCTCACGCCGGAATCGAGGTACTTCTCGATGGTGTCCAGATCGCGGATGCCGCCGCCCAGCTGGACCGGAATCTTGTCACCGACCGCGGTGGTGATGGCCTTGATCGCCTGTTCGTTCTTCGGCCGTCCCGCGGCCGCACCGTTGAGATCGACCACGTGCAGGCGCCGCGCGCCCTGGTCGAGCCAGTGTTTGGCCGTCGCGCCCGGATCGTTGGAAAACACGGTGGCATCGTCCATGTCGCCCTGTTTCAGGCGCACGCACTTACCGTCCTTCAGGTCAATGGCAGGAATGATCAGCATTTCATGGCACCGGTGAGCGACAGCGGATTCCCGCCGGCGGCTTTGGCGGCCGGCTGCCACGCGACAAAATTGGCGAGCAGGCGCAATCCCGCGGCGTGACTTTTTTCCGGGTGAAACTGCACCGCAAAAATATTGCCGCTTGCCACCGCGCAGGCAAACGAAAAGGGATAGAGGCTGTAGCCCGCCACGAGGCGTGGGTCGGCCGGCTCGACGTAATAGCTGTGCACGAAATAGAAGCGGCTGCCCGAAGCTATGCCTTCCCAAAGCGGGTGCGCCATGGACTGGTGCACTTCGTTCCAGCCCATGTGCGGTACCTTGAGCTTTTCACCGTCGGCGTCGACCATCGCCGCGGCGGGAAAACGCCGCACTTTCCCCGGCAGCAGGCCGAGCCCTGCGACGTCGCCCTCCTCGCTGCGGTCGAACAGCATCTGCAGACCGATGCAGATGCCGAGAAAGGGCTTGTCGCGCGCGGCGGCAACAACCGCGTCGCGCAACCCGCGCGCTTCCATTTCGCGCATGCAGTCGGGCATCGCGCCCTGTCCCGGGAACACCACGCGTGCGGCGCGCGCCACCGCCGCGGGATCGCTGGTCACCGCGACCTTGAGGCGCGGCGCAACGTGTTCAATGGCTTTCGATACCGAGCGCAGATTGCCCATGCCGTAGTCGATGACAGCGATGTCAGTCATGAAGCGTTGAGGGTTCAGGGTTCAAGGTTCAAGGTTCAGGGTTCAGGGTTCAAGGTTCAGCGTTGGGCGTAACAGCGCATCACGATCAGATCCCCGAGCTGACAACTTTCAACTCTGAACCCTGAACTTATAAACTGCCTTTGGTGGACGGCAACACGCCTTCGATGCGCGGATCACGCTCGACCGCCATGCGCAGCGCCCGGCCGAACGCCTTGAACGCCGTCTCGGCCTGGTGATGGGCGTTCTCGCCCTTGAGGTTGTCGACGTGCAGAGTGACCTGGGCGTGGTTGACGAAGCCCTGGAAGAACTCGCGTACCAGGTCGACGTCGAACTCGCCGATGCGGGCGCGCACGAATTCCACGTTCATCGCCAGGCCCGGCCGTCCCGAAAGATCGACCACGACGCGCGACAAGGCCTCGTCGAGCGGCACGTAGGCGTGGCCATAGCGGCGCACACCCCGCTTGTCGCCGACCGCCTTGGTGAAAGCCTGGCCGAGCGTGATGCCGATGTCCTCGACGGTGTGGTGGGCGTCGATGTGCACGTCGCCCTTGGCCGCGATGTCGAGGTCGAACACGCCGTGACGCGCGACCTGATCCAGCATGTGGTCGAGGAACGGCACGCGGGTGGCAAGTTGCGACTTGCCGGTGCCGTCAAGATTCAGCCTTACGCTGATCTCGGTTTCCAGCGTCTTGCGGGTGACTTGAGCCTCACGCATGGCTGTGCCTGCAATGGATTACTCGGTATGGAAAACGAACGATGGGAGCTGGGCGTTGACCGATTGACTCAATGGGCCGGGAAATACGCGATTTCAGAGATTCGACAATGTTGCCCGCAAAGATTCGAGAAAACGCCCGTTTTCTTCCGGCGTGCCGACAGTGACGCGCAGGCAATCCACGAGTGACGGATGAGAGCCATTGAGATTCTTGATCAGAACGCCGCGTTGCTTGAGGCCGTTGAACACCCCGTCCGCCATGCCGGTCCTGAACAGGATGAAATTGGCGTCGCTCGGGAAAGGCCGCACTCCCGGCAGCCGCTTCAACTCGTCAAAAAGTCGCGTCCGCTCCGCTGTGATCGCCGCCGCCTGCTGCGCGAGAAGATCCTGGTGCCTCAACACTTTCTCCGCAACCAGCTGGGTCAGCACGTTGACATTATACGGCAATCGCACCTTGTCGACATGCGCGAGCCACGCGTTGCCGCCGGCCAGCAGGCCCAGCCGCAGCCCGGCCAGGCCGGATTTCGACAGCGTGCGCATCACCAACAGGTTCGGGTAGTCGGTCAGGCGCGGCATGAAAGTCCTGCCGGCGAAGGCATGATAAGCCTCGTCGACAACGACCGGGCCGGGAGCAGCGTCGATGACGCGCGCCACGGCCGTCGCGTCAAACAGGTTGCCGGTCGGATTATTGGGATAGGCGATGAAAACGAGCGCCGGCTGGTGCTCGGCGATGGCCGCCACGACGCGGTCGGCGTCGAGAGCAAACTCGGGCGTGAGCGGCACGCCGACATAGCGCACGCCGCAGAACGTTGCGATCATGCGGAACATCACGAACGAGGGTTCGAACCCCAGCACCGCGGCGCCCGGCCGGGCGGCAGCCATGATCAGCATCTGGATGAGTTCGTCCGAACCGTTGCCGAGCAGCACGTCCATCCCGGGCGGAATCCCCATGGCCACACGCAGACACGCCTTGAGCCGCGCCGCACCGGGGTCGGGATAGCGGTTGAGCGCGGCCGATTCCACGAGCCGCGCGATTTCGACCTGCACGTCCGCCGGGAGACGGTACGGGTTTTCCATCGCGTCGAGCTTCACCATGCCCGCGGCTTCGGGCACGTGGTACGCGGTCAGCGCGCGGATTTCGTCGCGGATGATGTCTTCGGGTGTTTTCGGCATAAAAGGTGATTAACCGCCAAGACGCTAAGGCGCAAAGGGGTCGCAAAGAGGACAATTATCGAGTTACTTTGCGTTATCTCTGCGCCTTCGCGCCTCTGCGGTTAGGTTTTTTTCATGCGGTATTCGGCCGACTTCGCGTGCGCCGGCAATCCCTCGCCGCGCGCAAGCTCTGCCGCGATTTTGCCGAGCGTTTGCGCTCCCGCGCGCGAGACGCCGATCACGCTCGAGCGCTTCTGGAAATCGTAGACGCCCAAAGGCGAAGAAAAGCGCGCCGTGCGCGAGGTCGGCAGCACGTGGTTGGGGCCGGCGCAGTAATCGCCGACCGCCTCCGATGCATAGCGCCCCAGAAAGATCGCGCCGGCGTGCCGGATCCTGGGCAGCAGCGCCTGCGGCTCGGCAACCGACAGCTCGAGGTGCTCGGGCGCGATGCGGTTGGCGAGCGCGCACGCTTCGTCGAGATCGCGAACCTTGATAAGCGCGCCGCGCCCCGCGAGCGAGGCGCGGATGATGTCGCGCCGCGCCATGCCGGCGAGCTGGCGCGCGATGCTCGCCGCCACCGCATCGACGAACGCGGCGTCCGGAGTGAGCAGTATCGCCTGCGCCAGCTCGTCGTGCTCGGCCTGCGAAAAGAGATCCATTGCGATCCAGTCGGCGTCGGTGGCGCCGTCGCACACCACCAGGATTTCCGAAGGACCCGCCACCATGTCGATGCCGACCACGCCGAATACGCGCCGTTTGGCCGCAACGACATAAGCGTTGCCGGGACCGACGATCTTGTCGACCTGGGGAATAGTTGCGGTGCCGTAAGCGAGCGCGGCGACCGCCTGCGCGCCGCCGATCGTGAACACGCGGTCGACACCGCAGATCGCAGCCGCGGCAAGCACTAGTTGGTTCTTCTCGCCGCCGGGTGCCGGCACGGTCATGACGATTTCACGCACGCCGGCGACCTTTGCCGGCACCGCATTCATGATTACCGAGGACGGATAAGCGGCCTTGCCGCCCGGCACGTAGATGCCGACGCGGTCGATCGGCGTGACTTGCTGGCCGAGCTCGGTGCCGTCGGGCTCGGTGTAGCGCCACGACCGCGCGACCTGTTTTTCATGGTAGGCGCGGACCCGCATCTCCGCCTCCGCCAATGCCCCGCGCTGCGCCGGCGGCAGGCCGGCCAGCGCTTGTCCGAGCGCCGCGCGCGGCACTTCGAGCGCTCCCAACGCTTGCACATCCATTCGGTCGAAGCGGCGCGTGTATTCGAGCACGGCGGCGTCCCCGCGTGCCCTGACGTCGGCGAGAATGGCGGCAACCGTGGCGTCGACCTGCGGATCCTGCGCCGCCTCGAAGGCCAGCAGCTCCGCCAGCCGCGCGTCGAAGTCCGGCTGCGCCGTGTCAAGCCGTCGGATGGCAATCATGCGGTAGCGCGCGCGAACGCGTCGAGCAGAGGCTGGATGGCGCTGCGCCTGAGCTTCAAAGCGGCCTGGTTGACGATGAGCCGCGCGCTTACCGGCGCGATTTCCTCCACCGCCTTCAGATTGTTGGCCCTGAGCGTGTTGCCGGTGCTCACCAGGTCGACGATGGCATCGGCGAGCCCGACCAGCGGCGCCAGTTCCATCGAGCCGTAGAGCTTGATCAGATCGACGTGCACGCCTTTTTCAGCGAAGTGCTCGCGCGCGGTCTGCACGTACTTGGTGGCCACGCGGAGCCTTGCGCCGTGTCGCACCGCGCGCTGGTAATCAAAGCCGTTCGGCACTGCCACCATCATGCGGCAGCGCGCGATCTTGAGATCGAGCGGCCGATACAGCCCCTGGCCGCCGTGTTCGTCGAGCACGTCCTGGCCGGCAACACCGAGGTCCGCCGCGCCGTATTGCACATAGGTCGGCACATCGGCTGCGCGCACGATGATGACGCGCACGTCGCGCCGGTTCGTCTTCAGAATCAGCTTGCGCGAAGTCTCCGGATCCTCGCGCACGGCGATGCCCGCCGCCTTGAGCAGCGGCAGCGTCTCGTCAAAAATGCGGCCCTTGGAGAGCGCGATCGTAATCACGGCAACCCAATGATGTAAAAAGGAAAGCGGATTTTACCGCAAAGCGGGATGAGGCGTCGAAGGAGATAAAAGAAACCGCCGATAAACGCAGATGAAGATAAAATCTGCGGCCTAATTGTTCTTCTGGTTTTCCTCTGCGCCCTCTGCGTTCCCGTTTTTTGCTTCAACGCACGCGTCTGATGCGCGCGCCGAGCTTCGACAGCTTCTCTTCAATGCGCTCGTAGCCGCGGTCGAGGTGATAGACGCGGTCCACGATGGTCGTGCCGCGCGCGACAAGCCCGGCCAGCACCAGGCTGGCCGAAGCGCGCAGGTCGGTCGCCATCACGGTGGCGCCGTCCAGATGCGGCACGCCCTTGATCACCGCGGTATTGCCCTCGACTTCGATGTCCGCACCGAGCCGCCTGAGTTCCTGCACGTGCATGAAGCGGTTCTCGAAGATCGTCTCGGTCACCACCGCCGTACCTTTCGCCACGCTGTTCAGCGCCACGAACTGCGCCTGCATGTCGGTTGGAAACCCCGGATACGGCGCGGTGCGCACGTTGACCGCATTGAGTGCGCCATCAGCCTTCACGCTGATCCAGTTTTCCCCGGTCTCGATGTGGGCGCCCGCCTCCCGCAGCTTGTCGAGCACGGCGTCAAGGATGTCGGCGCGCGCGCCGTTGAGCCGCACGGCTCCGCCGGTTGCCGCAGCCGCGACCAGAAACGTGCCGGTTTCAATGCGGTCGGGCATCACGCGATGGTACGCCCCGTGCAGGCGTTCGACGCCGTCGATGGTGATGATGTCGGTGCCGGCGCCGCGGATTTTCGCGCCCATCGCGGTGAGGCAGTCGGCCAGATCCACGATCTCGGGTTCGCGCGCGGCGTTCTCGAGCACCGTGGTCCCGTCCGCGAGGGTCGCGGCCATCATGAGATTTTCCGTGCCGGTGACCGTCACCAGGTCCATGCAGATGCGCGTCCCCCTGAGCCGTTCGGCGCGCGCCAGCATGTAGCCATGCTCCATGGCGATGGTCGCACCCATCGCCTGCAGACCCTTGACGTGCTGGTCGACCGGCCTCAAGCCGATGGCGCAGCCGCCCGGCAGCGACACGCGCGCTTCGCCCAGACGCGCAACCAGCGGTCCCAGCACCAATACTGACGCGCGCATGGTTTTCACCATCTCGTAAGGGGCGGCCGGATTGTCGAGTTCGGCGGCGCGCAGCTCGACGCCGAGCCGCTCGTCGAGCGAGATCGCGACCCCCATCTGCCCGAGCAGGCCCAGCATGGTGGTGACGTCATGCAGGTGCGGCACGTTCCGCACCACGAGCGGCTCGGGTGTCAGCAGCGCCGCGGTGAGAATCGGAAGCGTCGCGTTCTTCGCCCCGGAGATATCGACTTCTCCGGCGAGCGGGACACCGCCCTCGATGAGGAGTTTATCCATGCCACCGGCGCCGCGTCATTTGCCCCATTCTTCGGGCGTAAGCGTGCGCATTGACAGCGCGTGGATCTCCTCGCGCATGCGGTCGCCGAGCACCCTATAGACGAGCTGATGCTGTTGGATCTTCGACTTGCCGCGAAACGCGGGGCTCACGATGACCGCCTCGAAGTGATGGCCGTCGCCCGCAACCTCGACGAATTCACACTCAAGGCCGGACTCGATGTATTGCTTGATTTGATTGGGCTCAACCATAAAGGAAACAAGTGAAACGTGAAATGTGAAATGTGAAAAGTGATCCCCCCCACCCCCGGATCAAGTCCGGGGCAGGCTCTAACCCGGCCATCTCGCCTGCTGCGCAGGCTCTCCCCCGGTAGCGGGGAAGAGGCCATTTCGTTTCACGTTTCACGTTTCACCATTCACGCACGTCAGTGGCGCAACTTGTAGCCGGTCTTGATCAGCCAGAGTGTGAGCAATGATAAGGCGAAAAAACACACTGCGACAATCGCGAGGCTGATCCAGGGCGACACATCGGCGTGCCCGAAGAAGCCGTAGCGGAAGCCGTCGATCATGAAGAAGATCGGATTGAGGTGCGAGAGTTTCTGCCAGAACGGCGGCAGCGAGTGGATCGAATAAAACACGCCGGACAGGAAAGTGAGCGGCAGGATGATGAAGTTCTGGAACGCCGCGAGCTGGTCGACTTTATCCGACTGGATGCCGGCGATGATGCCGAGCGCGCCCATGATGCCGCTGCCGAACAGGGCGAACGTGAGCGCCCACAGCGGATGCGCCAGCGGCAAGTCGACGAACCACACTGCCGCCAGGAACACGCCGCAGCCCACCACCAATCCGCGCGCCGCGGCGGCCAGCAGATAAGCGAGGAAAAACTCGCGGTGCGACAGCGGCGGCAGCAGCACGAAAATGATGTTGCCGGTCATTTTCGACTGCATCAGGCTGGAGGAGCTGTTGGCAAACGCGTTCTGCAGCACCGACATCATGGCCAGCCCGGGGATCAGAAATGCAGAGTAATCGACTCCTGGAAAGACATCGACGCGGCCGCGCAGCGTGTGCGCGAACACCAGCAGGTAGAGCAAGGCAGCCATTACCGGTGCGAGTACGGTCTGCACGTTCACCTTCCAGAAGCGCAGCCATTCCTTGTAGAACAGGGTATAGAAGCCAATCATCGGATGTCGGTGAACGGGTGAACGAGTGAACGGGTGAACGAGTAATCCGCAGCCACGCCAAAGATGCGGTTAACGGTTAATACTCGTTAATGCCAAGGACAACATCACGTCCTCTCGCCCGCAAATCGTCTTCATGCCGCGCGATACCCGTTCACTCGTTCACTATTCACTTGTTCACGCCTTATGCATAATCTGCACAAACACTTCCTCGAGGTCGGGCTGCATCACTTCCATCTCCTGCACCCGCACCTGCGCCGCGCGCAGCTGCGCCATCAGGTTCTCGACTTCGATGTAGTCCTTGAGCGCGAACCGGTAGGCGCCGTCTTCGCGGCGTTCCACGACCAGCGGCTCGAGCGCGTCCGGCAGGCGCCCGGAGGCGATCCTTAATTCGACGTAGCAGCCGGAATGCAGGCGGAGCAGGTTCTGCGTGGTGTCGAGCGCGACGACCTGGCCCTGCTTCAGCATCGCGATACGACCGCACAGCGCCTCGGCTTCTTCCAGGTAATGCGTGGTGAGCACGATGGTATGGCCGTCGCGATTGAGCCGGCGGACGAATTTCCACAGCGCCTGCCGCAGCTCGACGTCGACGCCTGCGGTCGGCTCGTCGAGCACGATTACCGGCGGCTTGTGCACCAGCGCCTGCGCGACCAGCACCCGGCGCTTCATGCCGCCCGACAGCGCGCGCATGTTGGTATCGGCTTTCTCGGTGAGGTCGAGATGGTGCATGACCTCGTCGATCCAGCCGCGATTATCGCGCATGCCGAAATACCCCGACTGGATGGTCAGCGTCTCACGCACCGTGAAGAAGGGATCGAACACCAGCTCCTGCGGCACCACGCCGAGTGCGCGCCGCGCCTCGCGGTACGCCCCGCGCACGTCAAAGCCCATCACGCGCGCGCTGCCATGCGTCGCCAGCGCGAGTCCGGCAAGGATGTGGATCAGCGTCGTCTTGCCGGCGCCGTTGGGCCCGAGCAGCCCGAAAAACTCGCCTTGCTGAATTTCAAGACTGATGCCCGCCAGAGCCTGCAGCTGACCGTAATTCTTGGAAACCTGTTCGACCTGGATTGCGGGAATCATGATGCCCGTAAAGGGTTATGGGTGATGAGTGATGGATGGTGAGTTAACCCATTACCCATTTCCCATTACCCATCACCCGCCTAGCAAATCGGAGACGCCGTAGAGGGCCGCGAGACTCTTGAGATTGGCGGACAGATTGGCGAATTCGACCTTGCGGCCACTGCGCTGCGCCGTGCGGCGCCACTCGAGCAGCAGACTCACGGCCGCCGAGTCCACTTCGGTCACGCCGGCAAGGTCGACGACGATACGGGGTCCCGTAGGCAGCAGGCGCGAGCCCTCGTCGAGCACCGCGACCACGTTGTCCATGGTCAGGGGCCCCTGCAGCGTGCAGCGGTCACCATCGCAGGAAATCATTTCACGGTCGCCTGCGCCTGCTGGACAAGCGCCTTGTTCTTCTCGGCAAGCGCCTTGATGAGACCGTCGATGCCGTTCTTCTGGATTTCGGTGTTAAAGGTGTTGCGGTAATTTTCCACGAGGCTGATGCCTTCGATTTTGACGTTGTAGACTTTCCAGCCCTGGTCCGTTTTCTCCATGCTGTAATCGACGGCGACCGGCTGCCCGCTCGGCTGCTTGATGAGCGATTTGACCACCACGTCGTCATCGCCCGGCGCCAGCTTGAGCGGACGGTACTCGATGATCTGATTCTTGTACTGCGTGAACGCGGCGGTATAAGTACGCACCAGCAGCACGCGGAATTCGCTGGTCAGCGCTTTGCGCTGTCCAGGGTTGGCCTGACTCCAGTTCTTGCCCATCGCGAGCCGGGTCATGGTGGTGAAACTGAAATGCGGCGCGATCTTGGTTTCGATCAGCTCATATACCTTTTTGTGGCTTCCGGCCTGAATGTCCTTGTCGGCACGGATGATTGCCGTCACCTCGTCGGTGACGGCTTTCGCCAGCGCGTCCGGCGCCATCGTCTGCGCACGGGCCGGGATGGCCGCCAGGAAACATACCGAAAGAATCAACAGGAACAATCGGTTGCGCATCATTTTCTCCGTAACAGGTCAGCCGCGCCGGTCATTTCTTGGAGTCGCCTTCAGCCGCCTTGCTGTAAAGGAACTGGCTGATGAGTTTTTCCAGCACCACCGCCGATTGCGTGAGCTTGATCGTTTCGTCCTGGGCGAGCATCTTGTCATCGCCGCCGCCTTCGAGCCCTATATATTGCTCGCCGAGCAGCCCCGAAGTCAGGATCGACGCGGTGGTGTCCTTCGGAAATTTGTAGTTCTTCTCGATTCTCAGCGCCACACGGGCGGTGAACCGGTCGTTATTGAAGGTGATTTCGGCAACGCGACCCACCACTACGCCGGCGCTTTTCACCGGCGCGCGCGGCTTCAGCCCGCCGATATTGTCAAAATTCGCATAGAGCTGGTAGGTATCGGCCACGCTGAAGCCGCTCATGTTTCCCACCTTGAGCGCCAGGACCAGCAACGCGCCGATGCCCGCGCAAACGAAAAGTCCCACCCACAAGTCGAGCATCGAACGTTCCATCAAGCCCCCCGAAACATGAATGAGGTCAATATGAAATCCAGGCCCAGAACAGCGAGCGATGACGTGACCACGGTGCGCGTCGTGGCGCCGGACACGCCTTCCGCCGTCGGCGGCGCGTCGTAACCCTCGAACAGCGCGATCCAGGTCACGGCAACGCCGAACACGAAACTCTTGATCACGCCGTTCAGAATATCCTCGCGGAAATCAACCGCGTTCTGCATCTGCGACCAGAACGAGCCTTCGTCGACGCCGATCAGCACCACCCCGACCAGGTAGCCGCCGAACACACCCATGGCGCTGAACATCGCGGCGAGCAGCGGCATCGAAATGACGCCCGCCCAGAAACGCGGCGCCACCACCCTTGCAATCGGATCCACCGCCATCATTTCCATTGCCGACAATTGTTCCGTCGCCTTCATCAGACCGATCTCCGCGGTCATCGCCGACCCGGCACGGCTCGCAAACAGCAGCGCCGACACCACCGGGCCCAGTTCACGCACCAGCGACAACGCCACCAGCACGCCGAGCGCGGATTCCGAGCCGTAGGTCTGCAAGGTCTGAAAACCCTGCAATCCCAACACCATGCCGACGAAAAGTCCCGACACCAGGATGATGATCAGCGACAGGACGCCGGTGAAGTATAGCTCGCGGATGACGAGGCGCAGGCGGCGGAAGCTGGTCCCGGAATGCAGCAACGTGAGCGTGATGAAGCGCGCCGCGTAACCCAATCGCAGGACGCCCTCAATCGTGACGTGGCCGATCCTGCGCACCGAAATGACCGCGCGTTCAGGCATTATGCGCCTCCAGCTTCAGGTCCTTCGCATAATTCGCGCTCGGATATTGAAACGGCACCGGCCCGTCGGCCTCGCCGTGCATGAACTGGTGGACCAGAGGATCGGTTGCCGCACGCATGTCTCCGGGCGTGCCGTGGGCAACGATCTTGCCGTCCGACACGTAATAGACGTAATCGACGAGTTCCAGCGTTTCCTCCACATCGTGCGTCACCACAATGGAGGTCGCGCCCAGCGCATCGTTGAGCCGCCGGATCAAGTTTCTGATCACGCCGAGCGAAATCGGGTCGAGGCCGGTGAACGGCTCGTCGTACATGATCAGCATGGGATCGAGCGCGATCGCGCGCGCCAATGCCACCCGCCGCGCCATGCCGCCGGACAGCTGGGACGGCATCAGCCGATGCGCGCCGCGCAGGCCGACAGCGTGCAGTTTCATCATCACCAGATCGCGGATAATGCGCTCCGGCAGATGGGTATGCTCGCGCATCTGGAACGCCACGTTGTCGAACACCGACAAGTCGGTGAACAAGGCGCCGAACTGGAACAGCATGCCCATGCGGCGGCGCATCCGGTAGATTCCGTCCTGGTCGAGCTCGTTGACCAGCCGGCCGTCCACCTTGACCTGACCCTGGCCCGGTTTCATCACGCCGCCGATCAGGCGCAGCAACGTGGTCTTGCCCGAACCGCTGATGCCCATGATCGCCACCACTTTGCCGCGCGGGATGGCCATGTTGATCCCGGTCAGGATCGGGCGCCGGTCGTAGGCAAAGTTGACGTCGGTGATTTCGATCAGGTTGTCCGTCGCCACGAGGATTCAGCCACTAAAAAGTGCAAATTTTAAACCAGTTTCAGCAACCCGACCAATTAAGATGCCTGGATGCCGCGCGCCCGCACTGGCATGATATGCCGTTTACGCTCCAGATTCGCTCCCATGCGCTTCGATTTGTTCTACGAGCTGGCGGTCCCCGCCGATTGCGGCCGCAGCGAGGCCGAGGTTTACGCCGATGCGCTGGCCGAGATCGAACTTGCGGACCGGCTGGGCTATCGCTGCGCGTGGCTGGTCGAACACCACTTCATGCGCGGCTACTCGCACTCTTCCAAGCCCGAACTTGTGCTCGCGGCGGCGGCGCAGCGCACGCGCAACATCCGCCTCGGTCATGCGGTGATTCCGCTGCCGCTGCATCACCCGGTGCACGTCGCGGAACGCCTGGCCACCCTTGACATCTTGTCCTGCGGCCGGCTCGAGCTCGGCATCGGGCGCGGGTTTTCGCCGCGCGAATACGCGGTGTTCGGCGTGCCGATGGAAGCAAGCCGCGAACTGGCCGAAGAAAGCCTCGACATCCTGCGCCTGAGCTTCTCGGCGCATCCTGTTACCTACCGCGGCCGGCACTACCGGCTGGATGCGCTCGACATCGTGCCGCGCGCCATCCAGCAACCGCATCCGCCGCTATGGACGGCGGCGGTGAGCCCCGGCACCTACCCGTGGGCGGCCACGCGCGGGCTCGGCGTGCTGTCCGGCCCGTTCAAGCCGTGGTTCATGGTGAAACACGACATCGGCAACTTCCGCGCAGCGTGGCAGGGCCGTGAAGCGCCGCGCATCGGCATGACGCTCGGCGTGCTGTGCCTGAAGGATGGAAAACACGCGCGCGCGCTGGCGCAGCCGGCCTTCACCTGGTTCTACCGCGAACTCTACAAAACGACGCTGCCGGTGCTGGAGCAACTCTACCCGAGCTACGAGCAGATTCATGAGCTCGGGCGCTTTCGCCAGTTGATGAAGCTCGGCATCGACTTCGGCCTCGCCGACACCTTCGGCTTGACCGTCGTCGGCGACCCGGAAGGTTGTGTCGCCAAACTTCAAAAATACGCCGCGGCCGGCGTCACCCATGTGCTGTGCGCGTTCGGCGCAGGTGCGGTCGAAACCAGCATCGTGCGCGAATCGATGGAACTCTTCGCACGGGAAGTGATGCCCGCGTTCGATAGGATTGAGGATTGAGCGGCAGGCTTGATCGCGCATATGTGTTGCCCTCGATCCTCCATCCTCGATCCTCGATCCTGACGCGCCATGCGCGTCTTCGTCACCGGCTCCAGCGCGCATCTCGCGCAGGCGCTATTGCCAAAGCTGTGCGCGAACCCGGATGTCGAACGCGTCACCGGGATCGACCGCCTTCGACCCCGATTCCGCCATCCGAAATTTGCAGTCTCGCAACTCGATATTCGCGATCCCCGGCTTGCCGCGCTGGTTGCCGGTCACGATGCCCTGGTGCATCTCGCTTTTATCGTGCTGCGCGGCCGGATGGACGAACGCGAGATGTTCGACATCAACGTCAACGGCAGCTACAAGGTGTTTCATGCCGCGCGCGAGGCCGGCGCGAAGCGTCTGATCCATATGTCGAGCGCCGCAGTGTATGGCAGCGGCGTGCATGTGAGCGAGGAAACATCATTCGATCCACTGCCGCGGTTCCTCTACGCCCGGCACAAAGCGCACCTGGAGCAGATGCTGGCGATCGAATTTCCCGAATGCGTGCGGCTGCGGCCGCACGTGGTCCTGGGTCCGAACGCTCAGCCGCTGCTCAAACGGCTGCTCAACCAGCCGTGCTATGTGCGGCTGCCCGAGCCCCACCCGCTGCTGCAATGCGTGCACGAGGACGACGTGGCGCAGGCGGTGCTGCTCGCCCTCGCGCGCGATGTGAAGGGGCCATTCAACCTCGCGGTCGAGGACAATTTCAGTTTCCGCGAGGCCATCAGGCGCCGGCACCGCCTGAGCATTCCTCTGCCCCTGTCCACCGCGCGCGCGGGACTTAACATGGCGTGGAAGATGTTCGGGTGGGGCGGCGAACCGGCGTGGATCGAAGGGCTCACCAGGACGCTGCTGCTCGACTGCCGCCGCGCTGCGGTCGAGTTCGGCTGGCGCAGCAGCTACTCGGCTGCCGAAGTGCTGGCGCAGACTTGAAAACCCAAAAGCTGGAACGCAAAGCACGCGAAGGTTCACGAAGGACGCAAAGGAAAAACGAGAATCAAAAAACTGAATCAGCAAGACACCACGGACGGTTGGCATGCCGAATTAAGGAAGCAACGCTTGACGTTCGCGGTGACCCGGACCAGTGAACGCAGGGAGCAGCACTTCCAAAGTGTCGATGTCGGCCACGCCGTTAAAGCGGGCGTTCCTCGTTCCGCCCATACCACGCGTCAGTAAGTGGACCAACCTCAACTGCCTCAATCTCTGGCCGTGAACGTAGCCAATCGCCAACGCCCTCTCGATGTTCTTCCGTCGCTGAGCCACGACCCCAGGCCGTTATGAACCCTTCAGTGCTCCCGCCGAAGGCCAGTCCGTTTCGTTCAATTGCCTCAAGGATAAAGGCATTCCAGAACTTCTCGCTGTCCCTATCCGATAGCCCGCGATGTAACCGAAATGACACCTCAAAACCGAGCTCCTGAAATTCACCGATGCGAAGCTTCTTACGAAGACGACCGCTGCGATGTTTCGGCATCAATTCACGCCTTTAACGCCGGGCTTCACTGGCGGCTGCAGGCCGCCCGGTGGAAGCCATCGTTAGACTCCGCTCAAAGCGATAGGACGAGACGAATTCCATCATCTACCGCGGCCAGCAGTCGGGGTGGAATCCTTCCGACGCGCTGAGTGAGAAACGACTTGTCGACCGTAATAATTTGAGAAACGTTCACGACGGAGGGTTTCGACAGCCCCACCCCCCCTTTGGCTGGGAGCCGGAAATTTCCAGGTGCGTCCGCCAGTCGAAGATTGGACGTGATTACGGCAGCGATGACGGTGCTTATGCGGCTTTCGTTAAAGCTGTTTGCCGAGATGATGAGCAGCGGCCTTCGGAACCCGGGACCAGACCCGGAGGGCTCAGGAAGGGAAGCCCACCAGATCTCCCCGCGACGCATCGCTACTCATCCCGGGCGACGGAGCGTTGCTGCAGCGAGGCGAGTCCGCGGTCAAGGGAGGAGATTTCCTTCGCGGGGCCATAGATTTCGTTAAGGCGGGAGGTGACCAGGTCATCGCGATGTTTCTCAACGAGCGCCGCCAGCGCCTTCGAGTAGAGCTCGCTACGGGAAACGCCAAGCCGCGCAGCTAATTGTTCAGCCGACTGAAAAACGCGATCAGGAATTGAAATTGCTGTTTTCATGGAGTGAGTATAACACTGGTTATACCTTTGTCAATTCCCACCAGCGGGGTCTATTTGGGGGTCGGGGCGGGGGGCATGGTCACCCTTGGCGGAGCAGCCATACCGCTGCGTCAATGCTGGCACAGAGTTAAAACCCAAAAGCTGGAACGCAAAGCACGCGAAGGTTCACGAAGGACGCAAAGGAAAAACGAGAATCAAGAAACCGAATCAGCATGTTAATCATGCCTGATCGATCGGCGCGTTTTGTTCAATGTCATTGGAGTTAGCGCTCTTCGCCTCACGCCTTTCTCCTCTCTTCTCTCGCCTTTCATTCATTTTTCATGTTCTTCCTTCGCGTCCTTCGTTTTTCCTTTGCGCCCTTCGCGTTCCAGCTTTTCAACCTCAGCCCAGCCGAGGGCGAAGCCCGTAGCCTTCGAGCATCCGGAGCGTTGGGGCGAGGCACTGCGCAACGAAGCGCCGGCGCACCGGGTTGCGCGCCGCCGTCCTGCGCCACCACTTGCCGTGCGTGAGACCTGCAAGTTCATAGAAGCGCGGCGGCGGCAGATAGAAGGTATCGACAAACTGCCCGAGCAGCAGGTTCATGACCGGCGTCAGCAAGAGTCTCCGCCACGGCGGGCAGTCTTTCAGCGCGGCTTCCACTCTGCTGCGCGCGGCGGCGATGTGGCGCGCCTCATCGACGATGTGCAGGGTGCAGATCTGCCTGATCGCCGGGTTGAGCGCCGCGGCGTCAGTCCGCACATAGCGGTTGAACTTGTCGGGCACGTCTTCGGCAATCACCGTGGCAAGCCAGAACAGCGCCCCGCTCGCCGGCGCATGGCGCGCGAGCCAGTCGGCAACGCCGGGCGCGCGCCACGCGCCCGGCGCCAATGCGAGCCCGCTCGCCTCGATCGCCTTGAGGAACATGAGGCTATGCCCCGCTTCTTCGCGCAACTCGTGCAGGAAATATTCGTACTCGGCGCGCGGCAGCGTAGCATCGAGCCTGCGCGACACGCGTTGCACGAACACGCTTTCCAGCCACAGGCCGGTATGGATGACGTTGATGAACTCGTACTGCGACATGCGCTGCCTGACATCCACCGCGAGCGTGTCGTATTCGGGCAGACCGTAAAGCGACAGCGCCGGCTCCGGCAGCCAGAAACTCGTCACGTCCAGCCTGGACCAGTCGATCGCCGCGAGCGGATCGCGATACGGGCCGCTGTTGCCGGAGAGCTGCCTGAGCAGCGCGAGGTCTGCGTTCTGCATGACGAAATTATACCGCTTGCCGCTCACCGCTCACCGCTTACCGTTTGTAGCTCACCATTCACTGTTTACCATTCACCCGGTTTGGGATAAGTTACAGCGCATGAGCGACACCGCGCTGCGCTTTGCGAACGTCGGCAAATCATTCGGGAGCGAGCCTGCGCTGGTCGATGTCTCGTTCGAGGTGCGGCGCGGCGAATGCTTCGGGCTGGTCGGCGAAAACGGCGCCGGCAAGACCACGCTGATCAAGTGCATGCTCGATTTTTGCGACGCCGACGGCGGCGGCATCGAGATCTTCGGCGTTTCGCACCGGCTGACCGCAGCACGGGCGCCGCTTGCGTACCTGCCCGAGCGTTTCAACCCGCCGTTCTACCTCACCGGCCGCGACTTCCTGCAATACATGCTCAAGCTGTACCGCACGCGCTACGACGAGGCACAGGTGGCGCGGATGTTCGACGCGCTTGACCTCAATTTCGCGGTGCTGACGAAGCCTGTGCGCACCTATTCCAAGGGCATGACGCAGAAGCTGGGGCTCGCGGCCTGCCTGCTGTCCGGCAAGGACCTCTATGTGCTGGATGAGCCGACCGGCGGTCTCGACCCCAAGGCGCTTGCGTTGTTCAAACGGGAATTGACGCAGTTGCGCGACGCTCGGCACACCGTGTTCTTGACCTCCCATGCTCTCGCCGACGTCGAGGAAATGTGCGACCGGATGGCGATCCTGCACCATGGAAGGCTGAGGTTTGCCGGCGCGCCCGGGGAATTGCGGCGCAGGTTCGGCTCACCCGGCCTGGAACAGGCATTCCTTGCCTGCATCGCGGAACCGGCCGCCGCCGCTTGAGCCGCGGCCTCCGGACCCAAAACACGCTACTGCTCCCCGGCGTTGCGATCTGGCACAATATCCCCACAGCCAATAAGGCGCAGGAGCGCAAACCCGGTGGCAGACCCGTCCAAACCCGAATTGCTGATCGTCGACGACGATCCGTTGATCACCGACACGCTCAACTTCGTGCTGGGCAAGGACTTCTCCGTCTACGTCGCCGATTCGCGCCCGCAAGTAAAGAGCCTGCTGCGGCAGCTCGACCATCCGCCGCAGCTGGCGCTCATCGATCTGGGCCTGCCGCCCACGCCGCACCGCCCCGACGAGGGCTTTCGCCTCATCAGCGAACTGATCGCCTACTCGCCGGGCATCAAGATCGTCGTGCTGTCGGGCCAGAGCGACGAAACCAACGCGCGCCACGCGCGAACCCTCGGCGCGATCGAGTTCGTCGCCAAGCCGTGCGAGCCGGAAACGCTGAAGAAACTGCTCAAACGCGCTTTCGAAATCCGCGATGCCGAGCTCGGGGCCGCGCCCGAAGGCGGGCTCCTGGGCAGAAGCCTGCTCGTCGAGAAGCTGCGCCAGCAGATCGGCCAGTTCGCCAACGCGCCGTTCCCGGTGCTGATCGAAGGCGAATCGGGCAGCGGCAAGGAGCTGGTGGCGAAAGCCCTGCACTTGATGAGCCGCCGCGCAGCGCGGCCGTTCCTGGCGCTGAATTGCGCCGCGATTTCGCCGACGCTGGTCGAGCCCACGTTGTTCGGATACGCCAAAGGCGCGTTCACCGGCGCGACCACCGCGCGCGCCGGCTATTTCGAGGACGCGCACGACTCGACGCTCTTCCTCGACGAGATCGGGGAGCTGCCGCTCGAGTTGCAGGCGAAGCTCTTGCGCGTGCTCGAGAACGGCGAATTCCAGCGTGTCGGCGAAACCCAGAGCCGCGTGTCGAACGCGCGCGTGATCGCCGCCACCAACCGCGACATGCGCGCCGAAATCCGGGCCGGGCGTTTCCGCGCCGACCTCTACCACCGGCTTTCGGTATTCACGGTCAACGTGCCGGCGCTGCGCGACCTGGGCGACGACAAGTGCATGCTGCTCGACCATTATCGCGAGTTCTACGCGCGGCAGGCCGGGGCGGAGCCGTTCGAGTTCGACCGCAACGCGATGGACCTGTGGCTCGACTACAGCTTCCCCGGCAACGTGCGCGAATTGAGAAACATCGTGATCCGGCTCACCACGAAGTATGCCGGTCAAAAGGTCAACGCCGAGCAGCTGCAGTCCGAACTCGACATGGAGAGCATGGACATCGATCTGCCGGGGCTGCCGACGGGACAGGACTTCAAATCGCTGCTGGACGCCGCCAGGCGCCATCTGCAGGTGCAGAAGAACTTCAATCTCGACTTCACCATGCGGCAGTGGGAACGCGGCTACGTCGAGGCGGCGCTGGCGATCACCCAGGGCAACCTCACCCAGGCGGCGAAGCTCCTCGGCATCCACCGCACGACGCTCTACAGCAGAATGCAGAACTATGCGAACCAGGGCGAGTCCGACCCGGCTGCGTCCTCATCGGCAAAATGATGTCCACCGCCCGCTGATCAACCGCGCCCGCCGACGGAACCGATCTCATAAATGTATTACAGCCATTTCGGGTTGAACCAGGCGCCGTTCAAGATCACGCCGAACACCGAATTCTTCTTCAGCGGCGGCAACCGCGGGCCGATACTGGAGGCGTTGATCTACACGATCACCCACGGCGAGGGCATCGTCAAGGTGACCGGCGAAGTGGGCAGCGGCAAGACCATGCTGTGCACCATGCTGCAGACGCGCCTGCCCCAGCATATCGAAACCGTCTACCTCGCCCATCCCAACGTCTCGCCCGAGGAAATTCTGCACGCGATCGCCTTCGAGCTGCAGCTTGGGCCAGCCCGCGGCGCGGCGCGGCTCGAGGTGATGCACTTGCTGCAGGACTATCTGCTCAAGCGTCACGCCGAAGGCAAGCGCGTGGTGGTGTTCGTCGAGGAGTCGCAGAGCATGCCGCTCGCGACCCTCGAGGAGATCCGGCTGCTGTCCAACCTCGAGACGCGCAACGACAAGCTGCTGCAGATCGTGCTGTTCGGCCAGCCCGAGCTCGATGACAATTTGCGCCGGCCCAACATCCGCCAACTGAGGGAGCGCATTGCCCACAGCTTCCGGCTCGAACCGCTCCATGCCGGGGAAATCCACGAATACGTGATGTTCCGCCTGCGCGCGGCCGGCTACCGCGGGCCGGACCTGTTCTCCGACGCAGTCATCAAGTACATCGCGCGCGCTTCGGCTGGGCTCACGCGCCGCGTCAACCTGATCGCCGACAAGGCCTTGCTCGCGGCGTTTTCGGAGAACACCCATACCATCAAGTTGAAGCACGTCGAGGCGGCGGTGCGCGATAGCGAATTCAGCCAGCACCAAGCGCTGCGGGTAAAGCCGCAACTTGCATGGGGAGCGGCACTGGTGCTCGCGGGCGCAGCGATCGGCGTTGTCGTCTATGCGCTGATTCTGCACGGCGGCGGCAATGACAGCCCGGCTGCTGCTGGAGCCAAGACGGCCCCGCTGCTGCTGGAGCCAAGACGGCCCCCGTTGCGCCTGACCAGCCAGCCGCGGCCGCCCGGCCTGCCACCGTTCCAGCCGTCGCCAAGGCGTCCCCTGCTGCCGGCACTGCAGTGAGTAATGCCGAGACGAACAAGAAAAAACCTGTAATATCCGCCAAAGCTTCAGCGAGTGCGGTCGCGAACCCGTCCCAGGGCGCCAAGGCGGGCATGCCTGCGTCAACGCCGACTGCCGTTGCTGCCACGCCCGCGCCAAGCGCGGTTCCGATGGGGAAACTCCCGCCCCGGCCGCCGGGTAACGAGCCGGGATTGGTGGAACAACGCCTTGCCGCCACCCAGGAATGGCTGGCCAACGCCGCCCAAACCACATACAGTATTCAACTGATGGGCATCGATAATGAAGAACAGCTGAAGAACCATCTCGACGACATTGCGAAATTCGTTGAAGTGAACAGGGTTTTTTTGTATCGTACCATTGCCAACCGCAAGGCGTCGCTCACGCTCTTGTACGGCAGTTTCAGCGACCGCCGCGCAGCGCAGGATGCGCTCGAGAAATTGTCTCCGTCGCTGAAGGCGAATCGACCGATTCTGCGCACCGTGCGAGGGATACGCACGGAACTCGAGCGGCACCGGAGTTCTTGAGCGACACGCCGCGGCAGAAAGTCTTGCTGAATCGCGCACATCGGCGGTTGAGCGGGGGAGAAGCGAGATGATGCAAGCAGAGTCTGCGCCCGGTTGTGCGCCGGTCAGCACGGCATCGCCAGCGTTGGGCGACGCGAGCCCCGCTGCCGTTGAGCTTGGCAAGAATTCCGGGCTGGCCTGCGGTTTGATGCTGTCGCTGATGCTGGCGAGCTGCGCCGACATCCGTCCCTATGTCCCGCCTTCGGAAGGCCATATCGCTGCACCGCAGGTCAAGCCCGAACCGGAAAAGGCGATCCCGCCGCTGGCGCGGGTGAGCACGTTCGTGCCTCCGCCGCGGCCGGCGGTCAAGCCGCAGACCTACAGCGTCGTCGTCAATGAAGTGCCGGTGAAGGAATTGCTGCTGGCGCTCGGCCGCGACACCAAGCAGAACATCGACATCCATTCCGGTCTGCAAGGGCTGGTGAGCCTCAACGCGATCAACGAGACGCTGCCGGCGATCCTCGACCGTATCGCGAAGCAGGTCGACATGCGTTACCGCGTCGAGGGTGGCACCATCATCGTTTCGCCTGACACGCCGTACATGAGGACCTACCGCATCAACTACGTGAACATGACGCGCGATACCACTTCGACCATCGGCGTTTCGGGCGAGATCACCGCATCTGCGCCCGGGACAGGGGCTTCAGGCGGCGCGGCAGGTACGGCTCCCAGCGGCGCGACCAGCGGTTCCAGCATTGTGGTGCGCACGGTGTCCAAGAACGACTTCTGGGATGCGCTGCGCGAAAACATCCGCGCCATCCTCGCCTCCACCCGCGCACGCAGCCTGAGCGCGGAAGACAAGGCCGTGGCAGCCGAGGAGCGCAGGACGGCGCGCGAGCAAGCGCTCAAGCAGGCCGAGGCGGTGGCGCGGGCCGGGCAGGGAGCAACCACATTGTTCAACACCGCCTTCCGCGGCCAGAGCCAGCAACAAGCGGGGGACGTGCGCGACGATATCATCATCAATGCGGTGAGCGGGACCGTCAGCGTGCTGGGCACCGAAAAGCAGCACCAGATCATCCAGCAGCATATCGACAGCATCACCGCCTCGGTTCAACGCCAGGTGCTGATCGAGGCGACCATCGTCGAGGTCACATTATCGGAAGGATACCAGGGCGGCATCGACTGGAGCCGGCTCGCGGTAGGCGGGGGCATTACGTTTGCGCAGGCACTGCTCGGCGGCTTCGGCGCGGCGGCCGTGGCAGCCGGCGCGACCGCCGGCAACGCCATCGCTATCGGCTATCAGAATCCGAGCTCGAGCGTCGGCAACATCAGCGTAACCATCAAGCTGCTGCAGGAGTTCGGCAACGTGAAAGTGTTGTCGAGTCCGAAGCTGATGGCGCTCAACAACCAGACGGCGCTGCTCAAGGTCGTCGACAACGTGGTCTACTTCGAAATCCAGGCGCAGACTACCCAGAGTCAGACAACGGCGCTTACGACCTTCAACACTACGCCCAAGACTGTGTCGGTCGGTGTGGTGATGGGTGTGACACCGCAGATTAACGACGATGGCCGCGTTCTGCTCACCGTGCGGCCGACGATTTCACGCGTGGTGAGATTCGTCAATGACCCCAACCCGACGCTGGCCAATCCCTGCGGCTCGGACAAACCGTGCCCGGAAAGGGCCGTGGCCAGCCCGGTGCCCGAAGTGCAGACGCGCGAAATGGAATCAGTGCTGCAGGTCGGCAGCGGGCAGACCGTGATTCTCGGCGGACTGATGCAGGATGAGATCGCCCGAAGCCGCGAGCAATTGCCGGGCGCAGATCGGGCCGGCGTCGCGGGTGAAGCGCTGCGGTTCCGCAACGAGCGTGTCGCCAAAACCGAACTGGTGATCTTCCTGCGCCCCACCGTCATCGCCAACCCCTCGCTGGAAAGCGATGAACTGAAATTCTTCCAGCGCTTCCTGCCGCAATCTGAGAAGCCACCTGTCGAGAACACCGGCGCTGCGCCATGAGCCTGTTGATGAAGGCCTTGGAAAAGGCCGCCAAGGACCGGGGCGAGGTACAGACCGAGCACGCGGCGACTGCCGCCTCGACTCGGCCCAAGCCCGAACTATCGCTTGCGCTCGAGCTGCTGGCGGCGGACACGCCTTCTCCGCAGATGAAAGAGGAAGCCCCGCCCAAGCCGGGCCCCGGGCAACGTACGTCGGCCGCGGCGCCGTCACGCGAACAGGCGCGGGCTGCAAGCGTGATGCAAGCCGGGGGCCGGCCGGCTGGCGGCCTCGGCATCTATGTGCGCACCCATCCTCTGGTCGTCTTTGGCACGTTCGCCGCGCTGTTTGCGATCGGCTTCGGCACCTACGTCTACCTGCAGATCGTCCACCCCGCCGTGTTTATCCGTCAGACCCCGGCACCCAAACCACCGCTACCGCTCAGTCAGGCGCCGCCTCCGAGTCCCGTCGCGCCGCAACCGATCGCGACAGCTCCGCTGCTGCAGTCGACTGTGCCGGAAGCACCGCCGCAGCCGCCCGTGCGCGCCGCCGCACCCGCACAGCAACCCGAACCGCCCGCGGCGTCGGTGTCGCAGAAGCCCGAACCCGGCTCGTCGCGAAACACCGTTGTCGTGAGCCGCGGCAACGCCGCGCCGCCGACCGTCAACCCGCTGCTTACCGAAGCGTATACCGCGCTTCAGGCCGGCCGCCTGGACACCGCGCAGCGCTTATATGCCCAACTCGTACGCGCCGAACCGAAAAGCATCGACGCCTTGCTGGGTCTCGCCGCCATCTCGCTGCAGGAAGGGAAGACAGAGGATACCGCTCGATATTATCTGCAGATCCTCGAGCTCGACCCGCGGCACGCGCTTGCGCAATCAGGCCTGATCGGGCTCATGGGCCGGGCCGATCCACTCGCCGCGGAATCGCGCCTCAAGCAGCTGATCGCGCGCGAGCCCTCCGCGTTCCTGTATTTCACGCTCGGCAATCTGTACGCCGACCAGTCGCTGTGGGCCCCGGCCCAGCAGGCCTATTTCCAGGCCCATCACCTCGAGCCGAACAACCCGGACTATGCCTATAACCTCGCCGTGGGCCTCGAACACTTGAGCCAGTCCCGTCTCGCGCTCGGCTTTTACCGCCGGGCCGTGCAACTTGCCACCGCCCGCGGCCACGCCAACTTCAACCCTGCCCAGGCCCAGGAGCGCATCGGCAAACTCGCCACGCAGGTAGAATAGTCGGCCAGGAAAGCTCCCATGGCCGAACAGCGAAAAAAATTCCGGCTCGGCGATCTGCTCGTGCAGCAGGGACTGATCTCCACCGATCAGCTCGCGATCGCGCTCGCCGAGCAACGCAACAACAATATCCCGATCGGGCGCCTGCTGGTGCGGCTCGGTTTCGTTACGGAAACCGCGATCCGCGACATCATGTCGCGCACCATTGGCCAGGAGTCGATCGATCTGACCCAGGTCGTCGCCGATTCCGAAGCATTGAAAATGGTGCCGCAGGAATTCGCGCGTCGCAACCGCCTGCTGCCGATCGCCTACGACCCCATGGAGCAGGTGCTGACGATCGCCACCGCGGAGATTTTCAACGTGGTGGCGATGGACCAGCTGCGCGCGATGCTCGGCGGGCAGATCGAGGTCAAGCCCCAGTTCGCGAGCGAGGACCAGCTCGAAACCTTTATCGACCAGTTCTACGGCTTCGAGCTGTCGGTCGACGGCATCCTGCACGAGATCGAGACCGGGGAAATCGATTACGAGAGCGTGCAGGCCGGCGGCGACGAATACACGCAGCCGATGGTGCGGCTGGTCAACGCGTTGCTGGTCGACGCGGTCAAGCGCGGCGCCTCCGACATCCACTTCGAGCCCGAGTACGCGTTCCTGCGCATCCGCTTCCGCATCGACGGGGTCCTGGAAACGGTGAGGAGCCTGCACAAGACCTACATGCCGGGCATCACGGTGCGGCTTAAAGTGGTGAGCGACATGAACATCGCCGAAACGCGCGCGCCACAGGACGGGCGGCTGTCGCTGACGTTGAGCGGCCGGCAGATCGATTTCCGGGTTTCGACCCAACCCACGATCTACGGCGAGAACATCGTGTTGCGCATACTCGATCGCGAAAAATCGATCATCAGCCTCGATCGCATGAACCTGGCCGCGGAAACGCTCGCGAAACTCAACCTCATGCTGGCGCGCCCCGAAGGCATCCTGATCGTGACCGGCCCCACCGGCAGCGGCAAGACCACCACGCTCTACTCGCTGCTGGCGCAGGTCAACGACGAAACGGTCAACATCATGACGCTCGAAGATCCCGTCGAGTATCCGTTGACGCTGATGCGGCAGACTTCGGTCAATGAAGTCGCGCGCATGGACTTCGCCAACGGCATCCGCTCCATCATGCGCCAGGACCCGGACATCATCCTGGTCGGAGAAGTACGCGACAAGGAAACCGCGGAAATGGCGTTTCGCGCGGCAATGACCGGCCACCAGGTGTTCACCACGCTGCACACCAACTCCGCGCTCGGCGCCTTCCCGCGGCTTCTGGACATCGGCATCCAGCCCGACATCATGGCCGGCAACATCATCGGCGTCATCGCCCAGCGCCTGGTGCGCGTGCTCTGCCCGCACTGCAAGGAGGCCTACGCGCCGTCCGCGGAGGAACGTCTGCTGCTCGGGCGTGCCGCGGAATCGGTGTCGTATCTGTACCGGCCGGTCGGCTGCAAACAGTGCGAGAACAAGGGATACAGGGGCCGCGCCGCGATCATGGAACTGCTGGTGATGGACAGCGACCTCGACGAATTGGTGGCCCGCCGCGCGACGGTCAAGGACTTGCGCGCTGCGGCGATGGCGAGAAACTTCCGCCCACTGGCGAACGAAGGGCTCCAACGCGTTGTCGATGGCACCACCAGCCTCGCCGAAGTCTCGCGCGCGGTGGACCTCACCGGACGGTATGGTTAACGCGAAATGATGAACGATGAATGATGAGTGCAGAATGAAAATCCTGCCGTTTACCATTCACCGTTCCGCATTCATCATTCCGCATTGATTTCGACGCTGTGGCAACCTTTCAGTACAAAGCCGTAGACAAAGCGGGGCGTCCGGCGCGTGGTGCGGTGGACGCCGCCAACGAAGGCGATCTTGAGTTGCGTCTGCGGCGCATGGGACTCGACCTCATCACCTACAAGCAGGTCGACGAGAAAAACTCCTCCTTCGCCGCCGGCGGCAAGATCACGCGCCAGGACCTGATCAACTTCTGTTTCGACATGGAACAGATGAATCGATCGGGCATCCCGCTGATCGACGGCCTGCGCGACCTGCGCGACACGGTCGACAGCCCGCGCTTTCGCGAAGTGCTCACGGTAATGACCGAAGATATGGAGGGCGGCAAGGTCATGTCCCAGTGCCTGGCGGCCCATCCGGAAGTGTTCGACAACGTGTTCGTGAGCCTCGTCAAGGCCGGGGAGCAAACCGGCCGCATGGCCGAAGTGTTCGAAAACCTCGTTTCCTCGCTCAAGTGGCAGGACGAGCTTGTCTCGCAGACCAAGCGGTTGCTGATCTACCCCGCGATGGTGCTGGTCGTCGTCATCGCCGTCGTCGTGTTTTTGCTGGTGTTTCTGGTGCCGCAGGTGGTCAGCTTGCTCAAGACCATGGGCATTGCGCTGCCGGTTCAGACCAAGGTGCTGATCTTTGCCTCGAACGTCGTAATCGCTTACTGGCCGATCGTTTTCGGCGCCCCGGCGCTGGCGGCAATCGTTCTAGTATTCGTGGTCAGGCGCAATCCCGCGGTCGCCTACCTGTGGGACTACACCAAACTGCACCTTCCCCTCACCGGGCCCATCCTGCAGAAGATCATTCTGGCGCGCTTTGCAAATTTCTTCGCACTGATGTACCAGTCCGGCATCACGGTGCTGGACGCGATCAGGACCGGCGAGGAAATCGTCGGCAATCGCGTGTTGGCCGACGGCCTCATGCGCGCCGGTCAGCAGATCTCGGCGGGCGAGAGCCTCACCGAAGCATTCCGGAACCTCGGCCTGTTCCCGCCGCTGGTGATCCGCATGCTGCACGTGGGCGAGAACACCGGCGCGCTCGACACCGCGCTGAATAACATCAATTACTTCTACACCCGCGACGTGCGCGAATCCGTGGACAAGGCACTGAAGCTGCTTGAACCGAGCCTGACGCTCGGCCTGGGCATGGTGCTGGCGCTGATCATGTGGTCGGTGCTGTCACCGGTGTATGATATTTTGGGCAAGTTGAAGTTCTAGTGAAAGGTGAAACGAGATGAGACCCCTGCCGCGAGGTTGCGCCGCGCCGAACGTTTCACTTTTCACTTTTCACTTTTCACCGAAGCAGCATGGCTGACAAACTCCTGATCTGCGTCTCAGCCCAACAGGCGACGGCGGCGCACTGGCGCGGCCGCAGGCTCGCTGATTGCCGGGTATTCAACAACGATGACGCCGGACTCGAGGCATTCGGGGAATTCCTGGCGCCGTTTTCCGGCGTGCCGGCGTACATCATGGTCGATGCGGTCGAGGAGGACTATCGCTTCGAGACCCTGCCGCACGCCTTCGGTTCCGAACGCAGCGAAATGGTCCGCCGCAAGCTCAAGCAACATTACCGAAACGGCCCGTACAACACCGCCTGGCTGCTGGGCCGCAACCGTGGCCGGCGGCGTGATGATCGATATCTGTTCTCGGCGCTGACCAACCCCGACCTTGTCGGCGGATGGCTGCAGGCGATTGCCGCGCAGGGGCTTCCGGTCGCCGGCATTTTCCTGCTGCCGATGGTGAGCACCGCCCTCCTCGACGCACTGGGGTTGAGGGCGGCCAATCTGCTCCTCGTCTCGCAGCACAGCGGGGGATTGCGGCTCACCTTCTTTCGCGACCGCCAGTTCCGCCTCAGCCGTCTGACACGCGCCGACAGCGGCAAAGGCGGCAACCATGCCCGCTTCATCACCGACGAAATTTCGAACACCCGCATCTACCTGCATGCTCTGCGCGCGGCCAGACTCGACGAGCACCTCACCGTGCTCCTGCTTGACCGCAACGACGAGTTGATCGAGGCCGCGCAGAACATCGCGCGTGACAATCCAAGCCTGGAATGCGTGCGCATGGGCCGCCGGGACCTTGCTTCCCAGCTCAACATCGCGGAACCGCTGCTCGGCCTCGCTTCCGATGTGATTTATCTGCAACTCCTCGGACTCAAGGCACCCGCGAGCAACCTCGCGTCCGCCAATGTCACGGTGGGATTCCGCCGCCATCAGGTACGGCGCGCGATCTACGCCGCGGCCGGAGCGGTGGCGCTCGTCGCCGCCGGCTGGAGCGGAATCAACGTATGGCAGACGGTCGACGCGCATGCGCAGCGGGCGGAATCAGCGCGGCAGACCGCCCTGCTGCAAGCGCAGTATCGGGAAGCGACCCGTCAATTTCCGGCGGCGCCGACCTCGGCCGATAATCTGAAAAAGGCAGTGGAGGTCGCGCACAAGTTGAGGAAGAGCGTGCGCGCGCCTGAAATGCTGATGGGCATCGTCAGCAAAGCGCTGGAAACGAGTCCCGACATCGTGATCAGGGAATTCGCCTGGAAATACGGTCTTTCCGAGATCGGGACCGGCGGTTCCGGAATCGGCGCGGCGCCCAGCGCTGCCCCCGCCCCCGGCGGCGTTGCCCCGACGCGCAAACAGAGCGGGCTGGTCGAAGGCGAAATCAGGCCGTTCCGCGGCGACTACCGCGCGGCGATTGAAACGATCAATGCGTTTGCCAACCGGCTCGCTGCCGATCCGGCGGTCGCGGAAGTGCGCGTCATGAAGCTGCCGCTCAATATCAATCCGACGTTGGCGCTGTCGGGCAACACGCTCGACAGCCGCGAACCATCGGGCAGCGCGGATTTCAGGCTGCTGCTGGTGCTGAAGCCGAACGTATGAACCCGACCGATCTAAAGGCGTTGCAGACCCCGCTTCTGGTGCTGCTTGCGGCAGCGCTCGCAGCTACTGGCGCGGTTTATTACACGGACATCCTGCTCAAGCAAGCCCAGCAGCAACTCACGCAACAGGAGACGCAGTTAAGGGAAGCCCGCACCCGGCTGTATAGATCAGGGGAAGAAAGGGAAGTCATCGTCCGCTATCTCGGGAGCTACCAGCAACTGCAGCGCATCGGCTTCGTCGGCGATGAGCAGCGCATCAACTGGCTCGACGGCCTGCGGCTTACCAATCAGCAGGCCGACCTGTTCGGGGCCGACTATCAGATCAGCGCGCAGCGTCCTTACCCGTATGCGAGCGAACTAAACCCTGGACAGCTCGCACTCAATCAGTCGGTGATGAAGCTGCGCTTCCGCCTCCTGCATGAAGAGGATCTGATGCGGTTTTTCAACACGCTCGCACGCGCAGGCGCGGGGCTGTTTTCGATCGACACGTGCAGCCTGAAGCGCATCGACGCGAGCGGGGTGATCCGCAATCAGCCGAACCTCGCCGCCGACTGCGAGCTTTCGTGGATCACCGCCAAGCCCGTGGGCGCGGAGACGAAGCCATGACACGCGCCCTGCTCGCACTCGCGCTCGCGTTGGCGGCCGGCGGGGTGCCCGCCGCCGAGCCGCTCGGGCGCCTTTTTTTCACGCCAGTCCAGCGCGCCCAGCTTGACGCCGCTCGCAGCCAGAAAAGCCGCGGTACGCTCGCGTTGGAACAGGAAGAAGCGGCACCGGTGCCGGAAGTGGTCACCTATGGCGGGATCGTTCGCCGCAACGACGGCAAAACGACGGTGTGGATCAACAATCGCGCCGTAAATGATGGGAAGCCTGCCGACAGGCTGCCGGTCGCGAGCCGCGTACGCCCCGACGGCAGCATCAATCTTGAAGTGCCGCAGACCAATCGCAGCGTCAATCTGAAAGTCGGTCAGAGCGTTGAGATCGTGTCGGGTACCATCGAGGAACCTTACGCGCGCAGCCACGTCGCCGCCAAGCCCGTGCCCAAGACAGCGGCAAGCCGCGACAATAGTGCAGCAGCGAAACCCGAAGGCGCATCGCAGCCCCCGCCGGGCACGCGCAAGGACCCGGACGAAAATGACCAGGACCGCCGCTAGGCGACTCTCAGGCGACCGCGACGCGGTGGTGCATAAAGCAGCGTTTTCCGCGCCTCAACGCGGTCAAGCGCTCATCATCGTGCTCGTGCTGCTCGCCGTGGGAGCGACCGCGCTCATTTTCACGCTCGCAACGCCAGCGACGACGACAATAGAAAACGACAAAAAAACAGCTGCGGCGCTGGCGCAGGGGAGGGATGCGTTGATTGGGTACGCCGCAGCAGATAATCGCCCGGGTTCACTTCCTTGCCCCGATATCAACAATAACGGGAGTGCGGAGTCGCCTATCCCGACAGATTGCCCAGGCTATGTTGCGGGCAGTAGTGTCTATGTCGGACGACTGCCTTGGCGCACGCTGCGGCTGCCAGACCTACGCGACGGGAGCGGCGAACGATTGTGGTATGCGGTGTCGCGCGAGTTTGCGAGAAATTCCTCTTCCTGCGGATCCTGTCCTTTGAATAGCGACACTTCCGGACTGTTGACAGTCAGCGGTAGTGCTAGCGGAATCATCGCCATTGTATTTTCGGCCGGTGCTGTGGTTAACGCCCAAGTCAGAGGTACGGTCAATGAAAATACCGCTGCAAATTATCTTGAAGGCGGCAACGAAAACGGCGCCACGACTTCCATTTTTTTTGCGAGTTCCACTTCTTCTTTCAACGATAAGCTTCTCACGATTACCAGCGACGATCTTTTTTCGGTGGTTACTATGCGCGTAGCGCGCGAAGTGCGCGCCGCTCTGAATCAGTACTACGCAAGGACCGGCGTCTTCCCGAGCGCCAACCAGTACTCGGATAACACTTACAAATGCCATCCCACCACTTACGATGGGCGGATTCCGCTCAACATCACCGTCGGCTGCGCGGTGCCTCCAGCCAACTTTGCCGATTGGGCACTCGGTGAGCTGCCCCCGTGGTTCGTGTCCAACAACTGGAACCTCGTGGTGCACTACGCGGTTTCAAGCTGGTGCGCCAGCACAAATGCCTCGGACATTTCCCAGTGCAGCTCGGCCGGCGGCCTGACGGTCACGGGAGTAACCACGAAGGGGCGGGCGCTCATCATCGCCACTGGCCGCCGCCTCGGCGCTCAAGTTCGCCCCTGCTCTTCCGCGTCAAACTGCCTCGAAGACGTGGAAAATGCGAACGGCGACACACTCTTCGTGCCGCCTGTACGCTCGGCCTTGAACAACGATCGACTGCTCCTCGTCGCTGAAGCGCCATGAAGAACGCGCACGGATTTACTCTGATAGAAATGGCGGTCGCCCTCGTGGTGATCGCGTTGTTGCTCGGCAGCATCCTGGTGCCGCTCGCCACGCAGGTCGAGCAGCGCCAGATTTCAGACACCAAGAAGCACCTCGAAGAAATTAAAGAAGCATTGATCGGGTTCGCGATAGCCAACGGCCGGCTGCTATGTCCGGCTTCAGCAACCAGCAATGGCGCAGAGAGCTTCGTTGGCGTTGTCGGGGCTAGTGCCTGCACGACATACAACGGCTTCGTTCCGGCGGCAACGCTGGGAATTTCACCAGTTGATGATCAAGGCTTTGCCATTGATCCATGGGGCAATCGCATCCGCTACTCTGTGACTAATTGGGTACCGAGCACACCGCCATCCTGCGCCCCGTCTACGCCGCCATTTACCACAACGGGCGGCATGAGTACTAATTGGTCGTGCCCATTAGCGCCGAACTTGAACGTGTGCTCTACCGCAACCGGTATCAGCGGTTCGATTTGCGCCGCCGGAACCGCGCTGACTACCGGTGCACCGGTAGTCATTTACTCCACGGGAAAGAACGGGGGGTATGGAGGAACTGGTCTGGACGAGGCAGCTAATCCCAATCCGAATAGCACGGACAACGATCGAGCATTCGTCAGCCATGTACCCACGCCTTCCACTGCTCCAAACGGCGAGTTCGACGACATCATGACTTGGTTGTCGCCGAACATTCTGTACAACCGCATGGTCGCGGCAGGAAAGCTGCCCTGACAGGCACGTGAGAACGTCAGAGCGGGAGAGCGACAAAATCCGCGAGAGCGTGAAAGCGACAAAATCCGTGAGGGCGTGAGAGCGTGAGCGCGAGAATTGGAAATCCCCCTCCCGATCTCCCGACTTCACGACCTCCCGGCTTTTCGACCTCCCGATCTCCCGCTCTTACGATCTCCCGGCTTCTACGGCCCTTCTCCCTCCCGCGTCAGCACGAAACAAACCCTGCCGGGCTCGTTGGCGGCGATTGCGAGGCGATAGCCGAGCTCGCCCGCCTGCTTCGCGGCGTGGTAAAGACCGACCCCAAGGCCGGTCCGTGAACCGACCGGCGCCGCCAATACTTGCGCCGCAACGCTCTTCGGTATCGCCGCGCCGTTGTCACATACCGTGAGCGTGCCGCCACGCGCCGGCGAAAACGTCACCTGCACCTGCACCCCGTTGCCGTCCGCCTTCTTGACGAGCGCGTTCTCGATCAGGTTGTCGGCGACGCTGTCGAACAGTTCCGACGGGATCTTGACGTTCCTGGCCGGGCCATCGACGGTGAACTGGATGTTGCGGCCGTTGAAGCGCTGAATCAGCCCCTCCCACCAGATCCCCGCGTCGACATCGCTCAAATCGACCTGCTGCGGCGCCTTCAGCTTGTCGAGCGTGGTGTTGAGCCGTTGGGTGATCTGCGGCAGCTGCCGCTGCACCAGCGCCTGCAATGCGGCGGCCTGCTCTGCGGTGCTGGTCTCGGCCGCAGCGCACAGCGAGCGCAGCGACTGCAGCATATTTTTCACGTCGTGCGTGAGCCGCGCGCCGGTTTCGTAGATCGCCTGCGTATAGGCGTTCTGGCGCTGGATCTGTTCGCGCCGCTTGGCCTCGTAGAAATGCCCGACCATCTGCGTGAGCAGCTTCAGATGGAGCAGCACGGCGGGAGAGAGCGGCCAGCGCGTGAAGATCTTCAACTGCAGATCCTGGATGGAAAATTCGGCGCAGTGTTGCGACCGCGTGCCGAATTCACCCTGTCCGAGCCGCGCCGCCCACGCCACACCCGAGACCCACGGCAGTTCGAGCATGTGCTGCAAGGCCAGCGCAAGAAAGCGTTGCGGCTGGTATTCCTGCTCCGCGAGGTCCGCGAGCTGTTGCACCCAGCGCTCGAACGGCAGGCCCAGGCTCATCAGGTAGCGCGACAGCATGTGCCCGAGACCGGAGAAGCCGCTGTGCGGGTTCCACAGCCAGGACAACGCAACCAGCAGCAAGGCGATCACGAACAGCGCCTGCGCCAGCGCCACCGGATAATCGCCATGGCTGACCTGTTTCACGACGAAGCTGCCGAGCACCAGTGCCACCACCAGCAGAAACAGCAGCATGCTGTAGAAGAGATCGACCGCGAGCGGCGACGGCGAGCGCCGCGTCTCGAAGCGCATCAACACGATGGCGAGCGGGATAACAGGCAAGCCGTAGCGGACCAGCATGGTCTGCGCAGCGCCGAGGACCAGATCGGTGAAGAGTTGCGGCACCACCCACATGAGCATCATGGATAGCAGATAGAACGCCGCCAGGACCGATGCCAGCCGCTGGCGCCGGTCGGTGATGCCCGGCACCGAGCCGCCGATCAGTCCGAACAGCACGGCGATCCACACCGCCATCAGCCACCAGTTGTTCCACGCCGCGAGCAGGATACCTACGATCACCACCAGAATGGCGTTGCGGGGCTCGACCTCGCGCTCGCCGCGCCACACCGGCTGCCACAACAGGAACAAGCCGAAATGCGCCAGCAGGAAGGCGCGCGGCCACCATTCGCTGATGTCCCAGGCGAGCGCGGCGTGCAGCGCAAGCAGCATCAGCCCCATCGACCACTGCGGGCGAGCCGCGCTGAAGCGTTGCTGGAGGCTGACTGCCGAAGCGTTCATCCCACCCCTGTATCGCTCGGTGCGCCGGCGGCACACCAACTTTCGCTATACTCTGGACCCATCGTGGCCCGATCTTTCATGAACCAGAGAATCACGACCATCGCCCGCTACACCCTGCTCGAGGCCATGCGCACGCGGCTGCCGGGACTGGCGGTAGCTGCGATCGTGCTGCTCGTCGCCGCGAGCTTCTTCGTGCAGCAGATCGCCATCACCGAGAGCGCCCGCATGCAGGCCGGAACTTATGGGGCGGGCATGCGGCTCGCCTGCGTTTTCATCGCGGGATTGCATGTGCTCGCGAGCATCATCCGCGAATTCAACGACAAGGGTCTCGACGTCGCGCTCGCGCTCGATGTGCCGCGCGGCCATTATATCCTCGGCAAGCTGGCTGGTTTTCTCGTAATCGGCGCGCTCCTCGCCGCGGCGGTCAGCCTGCCGCTCGCTTTTTTGGCAACGCCGGAAGCCGCGCTGCAGTGGGGCCTGTCGCTCGCGCTGGAACTCGGCATCGTCATCGCGCTCGCCCTGTTCTGTATCGTCACCTTCAACCAGCTGATGCCGGCCGCGGGCTTCGTGCTGGCATTTTACCTGCTTGCACGCACACTGACGGCGATTCGCCTGATGGGCGCCCACCCGCTCACTGGCGCCGACGCTCCCTCGCACCAGATCATCCAGCTGCTCGTCGAGGGCCTGGCGCTGGTGATGCCGGCGCTGGACCATTGGACCCGGACCGCCTGGCTGGTCAACCAGCATGCCCCATGGCCCGATATCGGCGGGCTGGCCGGTCAAAGCGCGTTATACATCGCGCTGCTGGCGGCGGCGGCAATGTTCGACTTCTACCGCAAAAATTTTTAAGGGCCTCTCTCAAGAATTTTAAAGTGAAATTGGAATGAAACGCAGCGAAGAACGCACGGTCAGCCAGGTGCCTCGGCCGGTGCTCGGCCTGCTCGTCATCGCGTTTTGCCTGCAAGTGGCATGGCAGGCGCTGCAACCGAGGCCGAGCGCGAGCGCGGAGGCGCTGCCGGCGCCCGTTCCGGTGGCGATGCTGAGGGCGATCAGCCTGGGCGAGCCCATAGCGCTTGCGCAGTTGCTCACGCTTTATCTGCAGGCGTTCGACAGCCAGCCCGGCATCAGCATCCCTTTCCGCGATCTCGATTACCCGCGCGTCATCGCATGGCTTGACGCGATACTCGGCCTCGATCCCGCCGGGCAATACCCCCTCCTGATGGCGTCCCAGCTCTACGCGCAGGTGCCGGTCGAGGCCAAACAGCGCCTGATGCTGGATTTCGTCCATCGCGAGTTTCTGCGCGATCCCGATCGGCGCTGGCGCTGGCTTGCCCATTGCGCGATCGTGGCCAAGCACCGGCTCCGGGACATGCCGCTCGCCCTCAGCTACGCCGATGACATTGCGCGCCACGCCCGCGCCGCGTCCAACTGGGCGCGCCAGATGCGGATTTTCATCCTGGAAGACATGGGGGAACTGGACAGCGCAACCATCCTCCTGGGTGGCCTGCTGGCGAGCGGCGAAATCACCGACTCCAGAGAAATCCACTTCCTCACCCAACGGCTGGAGGAGATGAAAATCGCCGGAAAATCGTCATCTATGTCGAAAAACTGACACTTTCTCGGCTGGGGCGCTTGCGTAACTTTCCTTATTTTTCAAGCGTAAAGCTGATAGAATGTGAGACTCCACTTGAACTCATGAACCGGAAGAATCCAGATAATCTTGGTTTTATTCATCATGTTATAACGCGACATCGCAGTAATCTGGCAAATTTGACAGCTGCATCAGAATTCATTGTGAGCAGAAACTTTACCGGATTCTCGCTATGGCATGTTTCTTGCCCATCCGATATTCCATTGTGAGTGACCACTTGAGGAGAAAACCATGCGCAGGCACCGCGGCTTTACCTTGATCGAAATCGCGATCGTGCTGGTGATTATCGGGCTGCTGCTCGGCGGCGTGCTCAAAGGCCAGGAGTTAATTACGAGCGCGCGCGTGCGGAATCTGATCGCGCAGCAGGATGGCGTCAAAGCCGCCTATTTCGGTTTCCTGGATCGCTACCGCGCATTGCCGGGGGACTACGGCCAGGCCAAAGCTAACATCCCGGCTTGCGCCAGCTGCCAAGAGGGCAACAACAACGGACAGATCACCACTGCTGCGGCTGGCGCACCCAATGAAGAGCAGATTTCTGCGTGGGAGCACCTCTCCAAGGCCGGCTTCATCACCGGCAGCTACGTCTATTCCGGAACCGCGGCGCCCAGCAATACCCCGGTGAATCCGTACGGCGGCCTCACTCAACTCGTGTTTGACAACGTGTACCAGGATGCCTCCCCCGTCAACAGGCACAACCTGAAAACCGGAAACAACATTCCGTCCGATATACTCGCTGAGGTAGACCGCAAAGTGGATGATGGACTAGGCAATGCCGGACAGTTGCGATTCTCGACTTTTGGGGGCGCTACTAACGCCGGTCAAGAATGCTTCAATACTACCAGTGGCGCTTGGCAATCGGCCACTCCCAACGCTAACTGTGGCGCAACGACGTTGTTTTGACGGATTGATTGAGCGTTGAGCATTTAGAATCGAGAGTTCCGAGTTTTTGTTAAAAAAGCCCGCGGTCCCGTGGGCTTTTTTCAGCCCTGCAGCAGTTTCATTTCCGCGGCCGCCAGGTCTTCTTCCACTCCGAGCAGCACCAGGACGTCCGCTTCTTCGATGCGGGTGTCGGCAACCGGCGTCACGGTGCGTACGTTGCGCCGACGTACCGCGGTGACTTCGACATTGAGGCTCGCCAGATCGATCCCGCTTAGCGTCTTGCCGATCGCCGCCGCCCCCGGCGTGATCGCCACCGAATGCAGCCGCGGCTGCAGCGCCTGGTCTTCGCTATCGCCCTCGTCGGTGATGCCGCGGAAGAAGCCGCGGAACAGGCTGTAGCGATGTTCGCGCGTTTCGCGGATGCGCCGCAGCACGCGGTTCAAAGGCACACCGAGCAACATCAGCGTGGTCGATGCGAGCATGAGGCTGCCCTCCATGATCTCCGCGACGACCTCGGCGGCGCCCGCCGCCTTCAGCCGCTCGATGTCGTTGTCGTCGAACGTGCGCACGACCACGGGCAATCCCGGGCGCAGCTCCTGCACGAGGCCGAGAATCTTGAGCGCCGAGCCGGTGTCGGAATAAGTGATCGCCAGCGCTTTCGCGCGCAGCAATCCCGCGGCGATCAGCACCTCGCGGCGCGCCGCGTCACCGAACACCACGCTCTCTCCCGCCGCCACCGCCTCGCGGATACGATGCGGATCGATGTCGAGCGCGATGAACGGGATCTTCTCCTGCTCCAGGAAGCGCGCCAGATTCTGGCCGCTGCGCCCATAACCGCACACAACGACATGCTTGTCCGCGGCCATGGACTGCACCGCGATGCTGTGCAATTGCATCGCGCGGTTGGTCCATTCGGCGGGGATCCAGCGCCGCACGATGTGCCCGCTGCGCTCGATGATGAACGGCGCGATCAGCATGGACAGCACCATCGCCGCGAGCACCGGCTGCAAAGTCCGCGGCCCGATCAAGCTCAGGTTGCTGGCATGCGCCAGCAGCACAAAGCCGAATTCGCCGCAGGCGCCGAGCGCCAGCCCGGTGCGCAAAGCGACGCCCCAATCGCTGCCGAACACCCGGCTCAGGCCGAAAATCAGCAGTGTCTTCATCACCACCAGCGCGACCAGCAGCACGCTGACCCAGCCGCTTTCGACCACCACGCGCAAATCAAGCTGCATCCCGATGGTCACGAAAAAAAGCCCCAGCAGGACGTCGCGGAAAGGCTTGATGTCTTCCTCGACCTGGTAGCGGTATTCCGTCTCCGAAATCAGCATGCCGGCGACGAATGCGCCCAGCGCGAGCGAGAGCCCCGCCATTTCAGTCACAAACGCGACGCCCAGGGTGACCAGCAGCACGTTGAGCACGAATAGCTCCGGCGATTTCCGCCGCGCCACCAGATGAAACCACCTGCGCATCACCCACTGGCCGAAAAAGAGTAGTACCGCCAGCACGATTGCCGCCTTGAGCAGCGCGGCGCCCAGGTTCACGGCGAGGTTTTCAGGCGGCGCGGCAAGCGCCGGGATGATGATCAGCAGCGGCACCACGGCGAGATCCTGGAACAGCAGGATGCCGATGATCTGGCGGCCGTGGGGCGAATTGAGCTCGAGGCGCTCGGCAAGCAGCCGGGCAAGAATCGCCGTCGACGACATCGCAAGAGCGCCGCCGAGCACGATTCCCGCCTGCCACGGGATGTTCAGCGCCATTGCACCCGCAAGCACGATGGTCAGCGTCAGAACCACTTGCGCGGCACCAAGCCCGAACACGACGCGGCGCATCGTAATCAGCTTCGGCAGGCTGAATTCGAGCCCGATGCTGAACATCAGGAATACGACGCCGATCTCGGCCAGGTTACGCACTGCATCGGTGCTGTGAATCCAGCCCAATGCGTGCGGCCCGATGCCGACCCCGACGATCAGGTAGCCCAGCACCGTCGGCAGCCTGAGCGAGCGGAACACGACCACGACCAGCACCGCGGCCGCGAGCAGGATCAACACCGGTTGCAGAGTAGTTTGCATGGTGCGCGAAATGAAACAGTTTCCTGAATAATGCCTTATCGACAACGAATTGCAAGCGCAGCGCCATGCCTCGCGCGGGCGGGCGATGCGACCACATCTGCTATACTTTGCTGCGATGAACAGGCTTGAACCCAGCGACGGAACGGACACCTCCGGGCACGGCGCGATCGCGATGGCGCGCGAAGTGCTGGAAATAGAAGCCAGGGCGATTTCCGGCCTGATCGCCAGGCTCGATGATCGTTTCGCGCAGGCGGTGGAGCTTATTCTCAATTGCCGCGGCCGCGTTGTGGTGAGCGGCATCGGCAAGTCGGGTCATGTCGCGCGCAAGATCGCTTCGACCATGGCGAGCACCGGGACGCCGGCCTTCTTCGTGCACCCGGCGGAAGCCAGCCACGGCGATCTCGGCATGGTCACGCGCGACGACGTGTTCGTTGCGCTGTCGAACTCCGGCGAGAGCGCGGAGCTGCTGGCGATCGTCCCGCTGCTCAAGCGCCAGGGCGCGAAACTGGTGACGTTGACGGGCAACCCGCAGTCGAGCCTGGCGCAGGAATCCGATGTGCACATTTATGCGGGGGCCGAGAAGGAAGCCTGTCCGCTCAATCTCGCTCCGACCGCCAGCACCACCGCCGCGCTCGCCCTGGGCGATGCGCTCGCGGTCGCGCTGATGCGGGCGAAGGGATTCACGCGTGACGAATTCGCGCTTTCCCACCCGGGCGGCACGCTCGGACGAAAACTCCTCACGCATGTGCGCGACGTGATGCGCACCGGAGACGGCGCACCGTGCGTCTCTCATAACGAAACGTTCATGGGAGCGATACGTGAAATGTCGCGCGGCGGGATGGGAATGACGGCGATCCTCGACGACGAGCAGCGCGTGATCGGGATCTTCACCGACGGCGACCTGCGGCGCACGCTGGAGAAAGGCGCCGACCTGGAGCGCACCCGGATCACGGACGTAATGACGCCGCGGCCGCGCACGATCGCGTCTGAAAAACTCGCCGCGGAAGCGGTGGAAATCATGGAACGCAACAAAGTGAATCAATTGCTGGTGGTGGATCAGAACCGGCGTCTGCTCGGCGCCCTCAACATGCACGATCTGTTCCGCGCGAAGGTGATCTGAGAAGCAGGATTCGGCTGTCAGCTCACCGCTTACCGCTCACCGCTCACCGCTTTCATGCAAGACATCTACGACAGGGCCAAACGCATCCGCCTCGCGGCATTCGACGTGGACGGCGTGCTGACCGACGGCACGCTTTATTTCAGCGCTTCCGGTGAGGAGCTGAAGGCATTCCACGTGCGCGATGGCCACGGCATGAAAATGCTCCAGGCAGGCGGCGTTCAGCTTGCCATCATCACCAGCCGCCAATCGCGCTGCGTCGAGCTGCGCGCAAAGGGTCTCGGCATCGATCTGGTCTACCAGGGGACCGCCGACAAGCACGCGGCCTTCCAGGATGTGCTGGCGCGGCTCGGGCTCGATGCCGCGGCCGCGGCTTACATGGGCGACGACGTCGTCGATCTGCCGATACTCAGGCGCTGCGGACTGGCCGTGGCGGTGCCGGACGCCCCGGCCGCGGTGCGCCGCCAGGCGCACTATGTCACGCGGGAGCGCGGCGGGCGCGGCGCCGTGCGCGAATTGTGCGAACTCGTCCTCTACGCGCAAGGCGCATTCGAGCGGCAGCTCGCCCCGTACCTGGAATGAACCCGCGCGGACAAACGATTGGGCAGTAAATGAACGAGCGACTCACGGCCTGGTTTCCACTGCTGCTGCTGACAGTGCTGGCGGGGCTTACTTTCTGGCTTGACCGCTTCGTGCAACCAACGGTGTCCACGCGCGGGGCCGCGGGCCGTCACGATCCGGACTATTTCGTCGACGGGCTGTCGGCGGTTCGGATGGGTCCCGACGGCAAGATCAAGCACACGCTGTCTGCCGACGAAATGGTGCACTACCCCGATGACGACAGCACCCATCTTCGGTCTCCCAGGTTTGTGAACCATGCGGCGGCGCAGGCCCCGGTCACGATCACGGCCAAAGATGCGCTGCTGTCGAGCGAAGGCGAAAACATCTACTTTCACAACGACGTGCGCGTCACGCGCGCGCGCTATGCGGACAAGAGCATGCTCGAGATGCGGACCAGCTACCTGCACGTCATCCCCGATGACAACGTCGCCAGGACCGACCGCGCGGTGACCATCACCGACGGCAATACCATCGTCAACGCGGTTGGCTTAGAATGGAACAGCGAGACCCGGGTTCTAAGACTGTTCTCCAGCGTCAAAGGTACTTACCATGATCCCAACAAATCGACCCGCGGCGTCCCCGGCGGCTGACCGCCGTCGCGCCATCCTCGCCATCCTCGCCACGTGCTGTGCGCTGCTGCTCGCCACCGCAAGCCATGCCGAGAAAGCCGACCGCGACAAACCGATCAATCTCGAAGCGGACCGCGTCACCGTCGACGACGCCAAGCAGGTCTCGATATTCGACGGCAATGTGGTGCTGACGCAGGGCACGATGGTGATCCGCGGCTACCGCATGGAAGTGCGCCAGGATAACGACGGCTTCAAACGCGGAACGGCATGGGGAGACCTCGCTTACTTTCGCCAGAAACGGGAGGGCTTTGACGAGTACATCGAGGGCTGGGCCGAACGCATAGAATACGACGGCCGCGCCGACAAAATGCAGATGTTCGTCCGCGCCTACATGAAGCGCGGGGAGGATGAAGTGCGTGGCAACTACATCTCGTACGACGCCGCCACCGAGTTCTTTCAGGTCATCGGCGGCGGCGCCAAGGCCGCCACACCCAACAACCCGGATGGCCGCGTGCGCGCGGTGCTCCAGCCGAAGTCCAAGCAAAAGCCCCCAGCCGCGGCGCCTGTTTCCCTGCAGCCTGCGGACAAAATCAGCGCGCCGCGCGAAGAAATCGGTGCCCCCAAGAAATAATCAATTGTCCGCGGGCGCCGATCCGGTGCCGCTGCTCGCCGCAGCGACCGATGACTCGCAGCGCTTCCCGCAGGTGAGCGAACTCAAGGCCGAGCGGTTGAAAAAGCGCTACCGCGCGCGCGTCGTCGTGAAGGATGTCTCGCTCGAGGTGCGCAGCGGCGAAGTGATCGGGCTCCTCGGTCCGAACGGCGCGGGCAAGACGACCTGTTTCTACATGATGGTGGGGCTGGTGCCGACGGACGGCGGCGACCTTTATCTCGACGGCAGGAGGCTCACGCACATGCCGATTCACCGCCGCGCGCGCCTCGGATTGAGCTATCTGCCGCAGGAAACCTCGATATTCCGGCGGCTCTCGGTCGCCGACAATGTGCGCGCGGTGCTCGAGCTGCACAACGATGACCCCGACCAGATCCGCAACAAGCTCGACGATCTGCTGCACGACCTGCACATTGGGCACCTGCGCGACAGCCCGGCGGTGAGCCTGTCGGGCGGCGAGCGGCGGCGCGTCGAGATCGCCCGCGCACTGGCCACCCGGCCGCGTTTCATCCTGCTCGACGAACCGTTCGCCGGCATTGACCCGATCGCGGTCCTGGATATCCAGAAAATCATAGGGTTTTTGAAGGAACGCGGCATCGGTGTGCTGATCACCGACCACAATGTGCGGGAAACGCTCGGTATCTGCGATCGTGCTTACATCATTAGCGACGGGAGCGTGCTTGCATGCGGCAAACCCGAGGAAATCGTTTATAATGAGAACGTCAGAAAGGTTTACCTGGGAGAGCATTTCCGCCTCTAGGGCCGCGTGTCTGCAGCCGGGGGAGGACCGCAGTCCGGGAACACACGGAGGCTCAGCGATAGCCTTTGCACCGCCGACACGCATGAAGCACTCCCTACAACTCCGGCTATCACAACACCTCACGCTCACCCCCCAGCTGCAGCAGTCGATCCGTCTGCTGCAGCTCTCGACGCTGGAGCTCAACCAGGAACTGGATCGCTTCCTGCAGGAGAACCCGCTGCTCGAGCGCGATGATGACATCGGCGAGGAACCGCCCGAGCGGCGTGCCGCCGGCGAGAGCGACGCCTCGCCCGGTCCCGCGGACGAAAGCGGCGCGGAGCGCGAGCCCGAGAACTTCGAATTCAACGCGATTGACGACGTGTCGTTCGGAAGAATACGCGACGACGCAGAGGATGGCGACTTTCCGCAGATCGCGGCCGATACCCCCACGCTGCGCGTCCACCTGTTGTCGCAACTTTCCCTCACCAATCTGTCGCAGCGCGACCACAAGCTGGTCACGCTGCTCATCGATTCGCTCGACGATGACGGCTATCTCGCGCACGACATCCCGGAATTGCTCGCCATGCTCCCCCAGGAACTGGCGGTCGAGCCCGATGAGATGCAGGTCGCGCTCAGGCATCTGCATAATCTGGAACCGGCCGGGGTGGGCGCCCGAAACTTGTCCGAGTGCCTTGCGCTGCAGCTTGCGGCGTTGCCGGAATGCACGCCATACCGGGCCCAGGCGCTGGAAATTGTCAGGAACCATCTGGCGGCCCTTGCTGCCCGCGATTTCGGCAAGCTAAGGAGGGTGCTGCGCTGCGACGACAGCTGCCTGCGCGCGGTGCAGAAACTGATCACGGGTCTCGACCCGAAACCGGGCCGCGATTTCTCGTCCGAGGAAACGCGCTATATCGTGCCGGACGTGATCGTCAGCAAGGTGAAGGGCGTATGGGTCGCTTCCCTCAATGCCGAAGCGATGCCGCGACTGAGGGTCAACCGGCTCTACGCCGACATCCTGGGCCGCAACCGCAATGCCGGCTCACAGCAGCTTGCGAGCCAGCTGCAGGAAGCGAAGTGGCTGATCAAGAACGTGCAACAACGCTTCGACACCATATTGCGCGTGTCGCAGGCCATCGTCGACCGGCAGCGGAATTTTTTCGAGCACGGCGCGGTGGCGATGCGGCCGCTGGTGCTGCGCGAAATCGCGGAAACGCTGGATCTGCACGAATCGACCGTGTCGCGCGTTACCACCCAGAAGTTCATGCGCACGCCGCGCGGCATTTTCGAGCTCAAGTACTTCTTCGGCAGTCACGTGACGACCGAGGCCGGCGGGGCGGCGTCCAGCACCGCGATCCGCGCGCTGATCAAGCAGCTGGTGAACGCTGAAAATCCGCGCAAGCCGTTAAGCGACAGCCAGATTTCCGAGATCCTCGGGCAGCAGGGCATGGTCGTTGCCCGCCGGACGGTGGCGAAGTATCGTGAATTCTTGCAGATCTTGCCGGGCAATTTGAGAAAGGCACTCTAGGCGTTTATCGGACTTAGCCGCGACAAACTCCTGATGCAAAACCGGCGCCAGGACGATTGAAAAGAGGATGACGGATATGCGAATTTACCCCTGTTTTTCTTCATATTCGGCCGTTTCGGGTGGGTTTTCCTCCGAATGGTCAGCCGGTCTTGCTTTTAGCAGCCTGTACGGACTGTCAAGTCCGACAGGCTGCTAGACAGAAGGACTCCGCCATGAACCTGCATCTCAGCGGCCACCACCTCCAGATCACCCCGGCGATCCGTGACTACGTCGCCGCCAAGCTTGCCCGCATCACGCATCATTTCGACCACGCGATCGACGTCAACATCATCCTTTCGGTCGAGAAACTGCGGCAGAAAATCGAAGCCAGCGTGCGTGTGCGCGGCAAGGACATCTTCTGCGAGAGCATTGATGCCGACATGTATGCGGCCATCGACAGCCTGGTCGACAAGCTCGATCGCACCATCATCAAGCACAAGGAAAAGAACCTCGAGCACCGGCACGCCGAAATGCCGCGCAAGCACCCCGGCGTTCAGTGAACGAGCGGATGTCCCGCACCCGCCGGGCGGGATTCCCATCACCACAAACATTACATCATGAATCTGATCTCTCCCCTCCTGCCGGTGTCGAACATCACGCTCGACCTCGACGTTTCCAGCAAGAAGCGCGTCTTCGAGCAGGCCGGCCTGCTGTTCGAAAACAACCACAACATCGCGCGCAGCGTGGTATTCGACAGCCTGTTTGCGCGCGAGAAACTGGGCTCGACCGGGCTCGGGCAAGGCATCGCGATTCCGCACGGCAGGATCAAGGGGCTCAAGGAAGCGATCGGCGCGATCGTCAGGATGAAACAGCCGATCCCGTTCGACGCGCCCGACGGCCAGAACGTCAACCTGATCTTCGTGCTGCTGGTCCCGGACCGCGCGACCGACCTGCACTTGCAGATCCTCTCGGAGCTGGCGCAGATGTTCAGCGACAAACCGTTCCGCGAACGCCTGCTCAACGCCCCGGACGCGGCCCACCTCCACCAACTGATCGCCGAATGGCAGCCCCATGCCGCAAGTCAGCATAGCCCGGTTGTTTGAGGACAACCGCGACAAGCTGAAGCTGGAATGGATCGCCGGGCGCAGCGGCGGCGCCAAAGGCCTCAACAGCGAACTCACCAAGGATTCGTCCAAGGGCCTGATCGGTCATCTCAACTTCATTCATCCCAACCTGATCCAGGTGCTGGGAGGATCGGAAGTCGATCACCTCAACAACCTCGAACCCGTAACCTGCAGCAGGATCCTGAGTGAGGTCGCCACGCGTGAGCTGGCATGCTTCATCATCGCCGGCGTCGGCCGGGCGCCGGCGCCGCTCATCGCCGTGGCCGACGCCACCCAGACGCCGCTCTTCCTGTCGCCGGTGCCGAGCGTGGAACTGATGTGGATGCTGCGCCCCTATCTTGTGCGGGCGCTCGCCGAGTCGGCCACCATGCACGGCGTGTTTCTCGACGTGCTGGGCATGGGCGTGCTGATCACCGGTGACTCCGGCGTGGGAAAAAGCGAACTTGCCCTGGAGCTGATCAGCCGCGGCAGCGGCCTGATTGCCGACGACGTGGTCGAACTCTATCGCCTGGGGCCCGAAACCATCGAAGGCCGCTGCCCTGCGCTGCTCAAGGATTTTCTCGAAGTGCGGGGCCTCGGCGTGCTTAACATCCGTACCATCTTCGGCGAGGCGGCGCTCAGGCCGCGCAAGAACGTGAAGCTCATCGTGCACCTGGAGCGGCCGGGCCCCGAACGCGTGCCGATGGAGCGGCTGCCGCTCAAGCCCGGCGACGAGCAGGTAATGGGCGTGGATATCCGCAAGGTAACGATACCGGTGGCAGCGGGACGCAACCTCGCGGTGCTGACCGAGGCCGCGGTGCGCAACTACGTCCTGCAGCTGCGCGGCATCGACAGCACCCGGGAATTCATCGCGCGTCAGGCGCAGCAATTGAACGGCGAAAAGCCGTAAGCGGCGAACAGTAAGCGGTAAGCCGCAGAGAAACCCTAACCGCTCACCGTTTTCCGCTGACCGCTCACCGCTTACAGCTGGCCCCAACGCATGCAGCTCATTCTCATCACCGGTCTGTCCGGTTCGGGCAAGAGTGTCGCACTCAATGTCCTCGAGGACAGCAGTTTCTACTGTGTCGACAATCTGCCGGCGAAACTGCTGCCCGAACTGGTCGGGTTTCTCACCGCGGCCGGCTATGAGCGTGTTGCGCTCAGCATCGACGTGCGCGGCGGGACTACGCTCACGGAATTACCGCGACAAATCGCAGACCTCAAGCGCGCCGGCGTTGAAGTGAGCGTGCTGTTCCTGGATGCCAAGGCCGATACGCTGATCAAGCGCTATTCGGAAACGCGGCGGCGCCATCCGCTTTCCGACAGCGCACTCACCCTGCCCGAATGCATCGCGCGCGAGCGCGAGCTGCTCACGGACATCGCCGATCTCGCGCACCGCGTCGATACCAGCGACCTTTCCCCCAACACGCTGCGCAGTTGGGTCAAGGATTTTGTCGGGCTCGCCGGCTCGGGCCTCACGCTGCTGTTCGAGTCGTTCGGATATAAGAACGGCATTCCGCTCGACGCCGATCTGGTATTCGACGTGCGCTGTCTGCCCAACCCTCACTACGATCCGCAACTGCGGCCGCTTACCGGCAAGGATCAGACGGTAATCGACTTTCTAAGCGCCAACTCCGATACGCAGAAGATGCTCGACGACATCCGGCGTTTCGTGGAAAACTGGCTGCCGTCCTTCAACCGCGACAACCGCAGCTATCTCACGGTCGCGGTCGGCTGCACCGGCGGGCGGCACCGGTCGGTCTATCTCGCCGAGGTCCTCGCCGGCCACTTCCGCACGCAGACCCCGGTGCTGGTCAGGCATCGGGAATTGTCGTAGAAGCGGTGAACGGTGAGCGGTGAGCGGTGAGCGGTGAACAGTGAACAGACCAACCCGCTACCCAGCTCCGATCACCGATCACCGTTCACGCCGTTCAACTCATGGCCGCGGCACAACAGGAAATTTTCATTTTTCCCCTCCACACCGTTCTGTTCCCCGACGGCGTGCTGCCGCTCAAGGTGTTCGAGCAGCGCTACCTGGAGATGACCAAGGCCTGCCTGCGCGACAATGCGCCGTTCGGGGTCTGCCTCATCCGGGAGGGCCGCGAAGTCGGCGCACCCGCCGTGCCGGAAACGGTGGGCTGTCTTGCCGCGATTACCCAATGGGACATGCCGCAACTCGGCCTTTTTCAGCTGGTAACACGCGGCGGCGAGCGCTTCCGCATCCTTGGGACCCGCATTGCGCGCAACGGCCTGATTTCCGCCGACGTCGAGATGCTGCCCGCGGAAGCGCCGGCGGCGGCGATGGACCAGACCTGCCGCGAGGTGCTCGGTTTGATCATCGAGAAGGTCGGCGCGGAGAACTTCCCGGCGCCGATCAGGCTTGACGACGCGGCGTGGATCGCCTACCGCCTGGCGGAAATCCTGCCCATCGACACGACCGTCAAACAGCAACTGCTGGAACTCCAGGACGCGGCGGAGCGCCTCGCCCGCGTGCGCCACGTCCTCGCCGAACAGGGTCTTGCCGGCTAGGAGTTTGTCGGACTTGGCCCCGACAAACTCCTAACGCTCGTCCGGCTCGCCGAAGTAGCCCGGAAACTCGTGCGCATAGCACGCCGGCGAACTGTAGCCGCCCGGCGCCTCGTCTCCGTGGCGCCGCGGCAGGCCGCGCGTCTCAAGCAGGTGCGCCGCGCGCTCGCGGCATCGCGCGATGTCGAGGGGCGTAAGCGAACCGCTATCGGCGGCGTAAACCGCCGCCTCCGTCACGACAAAATCCATCCGGATATCGTGCGGCTGCGGAAAAATCGTTTCCAGCCGCAATAGTTCATAGCTCACGCCGATCGCAAGCGGACGCGGCGCGAGCGCGGCCAGCGTGCGGTCGAAATAACCGCCGCCGTAGCCGAGGCGATATCCCTGAGTGTCGAAGCCGGTCATCGGCACCACTGCCGCATCCGGCAGCAGGATTTCAGTGCCCGCGGGCACCGGAATGTCGTAGATGCCGGGCGCCATCGGCGCGCCCGGCCACCACTTGCGGAATCTGAGCGGCGAGCCTTTCGCCACGACTTCGGGCAGCACTGCGGTGGCGCCGCGTTGGCGCCAGTAGCGGATCGCGAAGCGCGCGTCGAACTCTCCTTTATACGGCCAGCAGAAGCCAACCACCATCCCGGCAAGCATCGGGAAGCTCTGTTCCAGCAGTTCGGTAATGCGCTCGTTCCAGTGCCGGCGCGTTTCGCGGTCGAGCGCCGCACGCCGCGCGATCAGTTCCGAGCGCCGCGCCTTGCGCCACGCTTTGATTTCGGTCCAGTCCTTCATCCGGTCATTGTTGGACAAGTTTGGTACACCTCACTCCCGCCTTTATACTACGGGCGGGATCAACATGAAAACCCGCGCGGTTCCGCCGTGCGGGGATGGAGCCGCCGCCATGCGCCACCGTTATCTGCTGCCGATTGCGCTTGCGTTGGCGTGCATGGCCCCCGGATACGCCGCACAGCCTGCGCCTGAAACCTTCGACCCGGGTCCTCACGTGATCGATATCCCGTCCTGGTTCCGTGAAACGTTCCTCGATTTGCGCGAAGACATCGGAGAAGCGGCCAAGGCGCAAAAACGGCTCATGATCTATTTCGGCCAGGACGGCTGCCCCTACTGCCGGGAGCTGATGCGGGTCAATTTCAGCCAGAAAACGATCGTCGACAAGACCCGCCGGCATTTCGACGCGGTCGCGCTCAACATCTGGGGCGACCGTGAAGTCACGTGGATCGACAGCAAGGTCCGCAGCGAGAAGGAGTTTGCCGCGTTCCTGAAAGTGCAGTTCACGCCTACCCTGCTGTTCCTCGACGAGAAAGGCAGCGTCGCGCTGCGGCTGAACGGCTACTATCCGCCGCACAAATTCAACGTCGCGCTCGATTACGTCTCGGGTAAACATGAGGGTAGGGTCAGCTTTGCCGACTACCTGCAGCGCAATGTCAAGGAAGCCGACAGCGGCACGCTGCACGAGCAGCCGTTCTTCCTGAAGCCGCCGTTCAATTTGGACCGTTCACGCCGGCCGGCGACGAAGCCGCTCGCGGTGCTGTTCGAGCAGAAACACTGCGCGGCGTGCGACGAGATGCACGCTCTGGGCTTCAAGGACCAGGCGACGCTGGCGCTCCTCGGCAGGTTCGACGTGGCACGCCTTGAACTCTTCGGCAAACAGCCGGTGGTGACACCCGCCGGCAGGAATCTGGCTGAAGAGCAGTGGGCGCTCGAGCTTAAAGTGGCGTACACACCGACCATCGTGTTTTTCGACGGGCAAGGCAAGGAAGTGTTCCGCATCGAAGCCTATCTGAGGCCGTTTCACCTCGCCTCGAGCTTCGACTACGTCGCGAGCGGCGCCTACCGGACGCAGCCGAATTTCCAACGCTTCATCCAGGGGCGCGCCGAGAACATCCGCGAGCGCGGCGGCAAGATCGAGCTGTGGTAAGAATAGACACGATTAAGGAAGCTCTGCATGAGCCGGCGAAGCACCTGATTCCGTCATTCCGGCGCAAGAGTTTTGATCGTCGCAGAGTCAGAGTAACTTTTTCGCGGACACGTTCGTCGGTAGGACTACTTCGATAACCATCTGGTGTCGTGAGTCATTATTTCTTTGCAGAATCCTTGGAGTCGCTCGTGTCGATAAGCTGTAGGTCAGGTTGCCGCATCGGCGGCTACCTGACGCCAAGCGGACTTCGTCCCCGTTCGTCCCGAGCCTCCTTCGACAAGCTCAGGACAGGCTTCGTCTCCGTCCCCGTTCGTCCCGAGCGTAGCAGCGAAGCGACGAAGTCGAGGGATGAACGGGGACTACGCTCGCCGTCGCACTTGCCGTGCTGCCGGCAAGCGCCGGTGTGATCGCTCCTTGGTTGCCGCTGCAGCGCGCATTGCGCTATCATCGAAACCAAGGTCTTTATATGGAATCGCCATGACCACTCTGGAAATCAATCTGCCCGACGAGCTTGCGCGCCGAGCGCAGGAGGCCGGGCTTCTGACCTCGGAGGCGATCGCAAAGCTCTTAGGCGAGGCGATGGAGCGCCAGCAAGGAATCGACGAGTTGTTTGCGGCGATGGACCGCATGGCGGCAGTGGAAGGCGAGCCCATGACCGAGGACGAGATCCAGGCCGAGATCGACACGGCCCGAGCAGAACGGCGTGCGCGCCGTTGCTGACACCAACACCGTCGTCTCGGGACTACTCTGGTACGGGGCACCGAGGACGTTCCTCGATACGGCGCGGGCCGGAGCAATTTCCCTTTACACGAGCGGCGCGTTGCTGGCGGAACTTGCTGACGTGTTGCCGCGGGCGAAACTTGCCAAGCGTGTAGCGGCTTCGGGCATGAGCGTGAAGGAACTTGCTCGCCGATATGCGTTGCTTGCACAGCGAATCACTCCTGCCGAAATCGACCCGGTGGTGCTCGCCGATGCCGATGACGATGCCGTGATCGCCTGCGCGCTGGCTGCCCGTGCCGACCTCATCGTCTCTGGCGACAAACGCGTGCGTAACCTCAAGACCTATCACGGCATCCGCATCGTCGGCGTGAACGAAGCACTCGCCCTGATCGCCAAGCCCTGAAGCGACAACGCCCGCACAAAGGCGGGCGCTCAAACAGAAACCGTGGTGCGTCCCCTATTACTTTCGCACTTGAAATTTATTGTTTTCTTGGCGGTCTTGGCATCTTGGCGGTTAAAGTGTTTGATCTTACGAATCACAGGCTCGCGAGGATGCGCTTGACCGGCGTAGGCACAGCCGCGGATTTTGCCTCCTCGATGGTCAACCAGACATGGCCGGGCTCGGCGGCACGCGGCGCGAGCCGCACGACACGCAGGCGCTGTGGCCGGATGCTGAGCCGGAAGTGTGTGAATCCGTGCTCGAGCACCGGCAGCGATTGCGCTGCCCCCACGCTTGCGCCGAAACGCTGCGCGCAGATCTTTCCTACGTCGTCATCCGGCGCCGCTTCCGGGAAACACCATAGCCCGCCCCAGATGCCCGCAGCGGGCCGTTTTTCGAGCAGGACCTCCCCTGCATGCTGCAACACCAGCATCACGGTTTGCCGGTGCGGCAAAGCCTTCTTCGGTCTGGGCGCGGGAATCCGCCCGGTCAGCCCTCTGCCGTGGGCGACGCAGCCGGTGGCGAGCGGGCAGGATGAGCAGCGCGGCTGCCGCCGCGTGCAGACGGCGGCGCCCAAGTCCATCAGCCCCTGCGTGTAGGCCGCGACGTGCTGCTTCGGCAGCAGCGATTCGGCCTTGCGCCACAGCGACTCCTCGACGCGTTTGTCGCCGGGATAACCGCGAACGCCGTAATAGCGCGTCAGCACGCGCTTCACGTTGCCATCGAGAATCGCGCGCCGTTCGCCGAAGGCAAAGGCACAGATCGCGGCCGCGGTCGAGCGCCCGATTCCCGGCAGCGCGACGACGTCGTTGAAACGCGGCGGGAATTTTCCACCGTGCTCACCGCGGATGATCCGCGCGGCGCGGTGCAGGTTGCGCGCGCGCGAGTAGTAGCCGAGCCCGCTCCACAACGTGAGCACTTCGTCGAGCGGCGCTTGCGCGAGGGATTCAACGCTCGGAAAGCGCGCGAGCAAACGCCGGTAGTACGGGATCACGGTCGCGACCTGGGTCTGCTGCAACATGACTTCCGACACCCAGATCGGATACGGGTCGCGCGTGCCCTGCCACGGCAGATCGTGCCGCCCGTGGCGCTTCTGCCAGGCGATCAGCTTAGCCGCGAAACTAGGCATGCTTGGTTATGGGTTATGGGTAATGAGTAATTGGCAATGCGTAAAGGCAAAATCTTGTATTCACTCATCACCCATCACCCATCACCGATCACGCATCACCCCGAGCTTGCCCTTCACCGCTTGCTCGACTTTCTGCTTGGTGACGTCGATCCTCACATTCGACGCTTTGAGATTCGCCGCCTTGAGGGAACCGATCTTGATGCTGCCGGTCGCGTTAAGGCCCTTGAGCGCCGAAAAATCGAATGGCTGTTCGGGCTTGGCCTTGGGATCGGTTTTCGGCAGGTAACGGTCGGCGTCGAGTTGGTCGATGTTGATGTCGAACGTGTAAAACGGCGGTGTAAACTTCGCGAGTCCCGCTCTGCCGCTGATGTTGCTGTCATCGAACCTGGTCGCGAAGGTGAGGCTGGCGGTCTGTTTGGCAAAATCGGCCTGGGCAGCGCCGTTGATCGTTGCGGCGATCCGGTTCTTGGGCAGCTTTGGATTATTGACATTAACTGTCGCCACGAGCTTGGCGAGCTCGATGCGCTCCATCTCGACGCTGCCGGCGAGCGGGCTCGTGATTTTCGCTTTGACCGTCACCCCCTCCTGCTGCATGTCGAGGTTCGCAGTCATCTGCCCGGCCTGGAACGCTTTGGCCGTGCCCTCGATTGCCGGAATTTCGACTTTGGCGGTGAGCTTGCTCTTCGCCTCGCTCATCGCGGCGTCGAGCGTGATCCTGTCGCCGCTCACCTTGTCCTTGGTGATGTTGAGCTTGGGCAGCGCGAACTTGACGTTGAGATCGCCGCCCGCCTGTTTACCCGTCACCGCGACCGCAAGCTTCGACGCCGAGAATTCCTTGGTCGCGGGCCGGGCATCGACGTCGCCTTTGGCGCTCACCACCAGGTTGCTGAAGCCGGCGGCAGTGCCTTTGGCGTTCAAATCGAGCCCGTCCAGCACGTAGCGCTGCTTCTCGAGATCGAAAGTAAGCCGCGTCTTGAGCGCGGTCTCGAGGTCGAGCCTGGGCGTGTCGCTGTGCGCGGCGAACGCGAGTTCGACGTTCGTCGGCACGCCGCTGGCGATACGGCCGGTCTTGAGATTGACTTTGGACAGCGCGTATTTTGCGCCGGCCGACTGATCGGTGAACGTGAGCGCCGAGTTTTCAATCAGCACATGGTCAATGTCGATCATGAACTGCGCTTCCGCGCCCCTGGGGGCGGGCGCCGCTTTGCCCCCGCCTCCCGCCAGATCGTCGACGTTGGTCTTGCCGTCCTTGAAGCGCACGATGTCCGCGCGCAGGTTCTTGACTTCGACCGCGTCGACCACCACCCGCCTGGAGAGCAGCGGCAGCAGCTTCACCGCGATGCGCATTTCCTCAAGGCCGGCGAACTCCTTATCGCTCGCGCGCTCCGACAGCGTCGCTTTCCCCATCCGCCCGCCGACGCTTGGAAAGAGGGAGAGCTTGATCTCGCCGTCGAGCTTGAGGGTGCGCTGCGTCTTGTCCTTGACCGCCCGCACGATCTGCGGCTTGTACTGGTTGGGGTCGAACGTCGCCGCCGCATAGGCCAGCACTGCGCCGATTACCACGATCAGGCCACCCACTGCAAACAGCGCGTACTTGAAAATTTTCATGGTTCGACTGCAAGTCTAGACGCGTTGAGCGGCGGCCGGTCAGGTCGCCGCCGCGCGCACCTCGTGTATGTCGGTATAGCCGGCAAGGCATTTTTCGATGCCGTCCTGCTTCAGGGTGCGCATGCCGCCGCGGATCGCCGCCGCCCGCAGTTCGCTCGCTGTCGCCCGTTGCTGCATTATCTGCCGCATCCCGGGCGTGGCGACCAGCAACTCGTGGAGGCCGATTCTGCCGCGGTATCCGGTCTTGCGGCATTCACTGCAACCGATCGCTTCATAAATCATCAATGACCCGCCGAAATCCCGTTTCCACTCCGCGATCACGTCGGCCGGCTTGATCTCCGTGTCGTAGCAGTACTCCTCGGCAAGGGCGCTCACTTCCTGGTCGGCGGCAAGCCGGTTGGTGCGGCATTTGGCGCACAGCCTCCAAGCCAGGCGCTGCGCGAGCACGCCAAGCAGGGAATCGGTAAAACTGAAGGGGTCTATCCCCATATCGAGGAGGCGCACGACAGTCTCCGGCGCGCTGTTGGTGTGCAGCGTGGAGAAGACGAGGTGCCCGGTAAGGGACGCCTCGACCGCGATGCCCGCGGTCTCCTGATCGCGCATTTCGCCGACCATGATCACGTCGGGATCCGCGCGCAAAAAAGCTCGCATCACCGTTGCGAAATCCCAGCCTATCCTCGAGTTGACCTGCACCTGCCTCAGTCCCGGCTGGGTAATCTCGACAGGGTTTTCGGCAGTCCAGATCTTGATCCCGGGCACATTGAGAACGCTGATGAGTGAGTGCAGCGTGGTGGTCTTTCCAGACCCGGTGGGACCGACCGCAAGAATGAGGCCGTGCGGCTTTTCCAGAAGCTGCTTGATCGCGCTCAGCACCGATTCGCGCAGGCCCAGTTTGGTTATGGGCAGCGGCTCGCCCATCGTGAGCAGGCGCATCACCACATCTTCCAGACCGTCCTGGGTGGGCACGGTCACGACGCGCAGCTCCACTTTCGCAGGCCCGAAACGCTGGAAATTGATGCGGCCATCCTGCGCGCGCCGATGCTCCGAGATATCGAGGTCGGCCATGATCTTGAGCCGGGAAACGGTCGCGCTTCGAAAATTATGGGGCAACCGCAGATATTCGGAGAGCACGCCATCCTTGCGGAACCGGATCACCACGCCCGTCTTCCCGGGGTTGGCTTCGACGTGAATGTCCGAGGCGCCGGCGGAGTGTGCATCGACAATTATCTTGTTAACCAGCCTCACAAGCGTGTTGTCGGTTTCTTTGATCGCCTCCTCCCTTGACTCCGCCTCGGGATGGATCTCGGCGCGCAACTGCTCTGCGATCTCCTCCACCCCATGCTCGCCGGACGTGGCGCCGTAGTAAGTCGTGATGGCCTGATAGATATCCTCGATGGTCGCCATCACCGGCGTCACTTGCACCTGGGCGTAGAAGCGGACACGCTCTATCGGCTCCGGGTCGAGTGGATTGATCATCGCCAGCACCAGCGTTCCCTCGTCGTAGCACAGCGGCACCACATGGCATTTCCGCACCAGCTCGTCCGGCAGCACTTTGAGCACCGCCGGATCGATATCGAACCTGGTAAGGTCTACGAACGGGATGCCCAGCTTCTGAGACAGCACATGGTACAGCTGCTCCCTCGAAAGGTAACCAAGGTCGAGCAGGATCTCCCCGAGCGGCTTCTTGCGATTTTTGCCCTGTAATTCGAGCGCCACGTCGAGCTGCACCCGGGTAATCAGGCTCAACTCAATCAGTGCGTCACCGAGCTTGATCGCCGGCATCGCGCGCTCCCGTTCGAGCGCCGCGTGCAACTGCTCGTGCGAGATCACCTTGTGCTCAGCGAGAAGCTCGCCGAGCTTCTGCTCCCGCAACTCCTTCTGCCTCCCCAGGCCTTTCCCGACCTCGCTGCTGGTAAGGATTTTCTGCTCGATCAGGGTCTCGCCGATCAGCGGGCCGATCTGCTCTCTCTTGATCGAACTCGCCGGGATGAAAGTCCGGATCACGGCATCGTAGGAGTTAACCACGAACAGGAACAGGCCGGACTCCTGCATGTCGAAGCCGGTGGTTTCCGCCGCCAGCACGTTGCCGTTCACAAATTCCACCCGGAACGATTGTTTCTCCGATGGCTTGACCACCTGCCCGCGCCGCTCGATCTCGTTCATCTCCGTCCGCGGCCGGAGCACCAGCGGCCGGTTCAGCCGCAGCTGTTCGATGTCGGTAAGCTGGACGCTGATATTGGCCCGCTCCTTCTTCGGCACGAACTCCACCACGCCATGCGAAGGCAGGAAGCGGGTAAGGAGTCCTTCAAGCTTCCGCCCGTCCAGAAAATGCAGCACCGCCGGCTCGTGCTGGTCGATTTCGCCCGCGGTGACCGCCTCGTAGTAATGTGGAATAGGCCACTGGAAGTTGCTATACATATTCGCCTACAAAAAAACATTACGATGGTCCGCCAAGGCTAAACTGGCCGGTCCGGCATCATATTGATCCACGTCAATGCCTGAATCCGCGATCAGGTTACGGCCAGCCGGAGGACGTTGAAGCCGGAAGACGACGACATCCACGGACCATGTGAACGATGACGGAACGAGCATGGGACAGCGGCCTTGTTTGATCTGGAGCGGGTGATGGGGATCGAACCCACGTCTAAAGCTTGGGAAGCTTTCGTTCTACCATTGAACTACACCCGCACGGAACCCCATTGTATGGGCACCGACACACCGCTTGCAACCCGCCGGCGCCTTGGGTACTGCTCGGGCATCGTGCTAGACTGCTTCGCGCAATAAGAAGGGGCGGCAGGTTGCACCGGCGACGCCCGTCACGATTCCCCGTAAAAATCTCGCCGGGCGTTTCATACCAAGTGTGGGCATCGCGAAAGGAGGATTCCAATGTTTCACCCTGACTTCAAAACCCGTAAACCCGGCACCGGCGCTGCGCTATTCGCCGCCACGCTGTTCGCGCTCGCCACGCCCGGGGCCCACGCACAACAGCAACCGTCAGCTCAACCGGCGCAACCGGCGGCGGCGCCGAAACCGCAGGCGGAGCAGAAACCCCCGCCGCCGTCCTGGCAGCAAGGGCGCACTCCGGAACAGGCGAGTTCGACCTTGCACCCGTTCGCGATTCACGTGACCGGCAAGGCCGCGAAGGAATTGCCGGTGGACAAGCTCAAGGTCCCGGCCGGCTTCAAGGTCGAAGTCTGGGCCGAGGGCATCCCCGCGGCGCGTTCCCTCGCGCTCGGCGACAAGGGCACGGTATTCGTAGGCACCCGCCAGGCGAAGGACGTGTATGCGGTCGTTGACCGCGGCGGCAAGCGCGAGGTGAAGACCATACTCAAGGGTCTCGATACGCCAAACGGGGTCGTCTTCAGCAAGGGCACGCTTTACGTCGCCGAGCGCCACCGCATCACGCGCTACGACGGCATCGAAGACAAGCTCGACAGCCCGCCCGAAGCCAAGGTCGTGATCGACGGCCTCGACCCGAGCAAGCAGCCCGGCCACTTCTGGAAGTTCCTCGCGCTGGGCCCGGACGGCAAGCTCTATTTCAACATCGGCGCGCCCGGCAACATCGTGATGCCGAACTACATGCAGGGCTCCATCATGCGCGTGGATCCCGTCAAGGGCGTGCTCGAGAACGTGGTGCTTGGCGTGCGCAACTCGGTCGGTTTCGACTGGCATCCCAAGACCAAGGAGCTGTGGTTCACCAACCACGGCCGCGACTGGCTGGGCGACGATTCACCGAACGACACGCTGCACCGGGTTGCGAAGACAGGCGTTCATTTCGGCTACCCCTTCTGCCACCAGGGCGACACGCTCGACCCCGAGTACGGCAAGAACCGCTCCTGCTCCGAGTTCACGCCGCCGGCGTTGAAACTCGGCGCCCACGTCGCGCCCATCGGCATGCGGTTTTACACCGGCAAGATGTTCCCGGCCGAGTACCGGGACAACATCTTCATCGCCTTGCGCGGCTCGTGGAATCGCACCGTCAAGCAGGGTTACAACGTCACGCGCGTGAGCTTTGACAAGGGCAAGCCGAAGATGGAGCCGTTCCTGAGGGGTTTCCTCCAGGACCCCAAGGCGGATCCTCCGATGTGGGGCCGGCCGGCGGATGTGCTGGTGATGCGCGACGGCTCGCTGCTCGTCTCGGATGACCACAACGGGATCATCTACCGCGTCAGCTACGGCAAGAAGTGAACGGTAGTCGCGGCAACAGCGGCGCGGCGGCGATGTTTGCCGCCGCGGTTCTTTTTTTGTTCGCCTGCGCCGCGCTTGCTGCCGATGGCATCCCCCGGAAAGCGGCGTCCTGCATCATCTGTCACGGCGCTGGCGGAAATTCGACCGACCCGGCGATGCCGTCCCTGGCCGGGCAGCCGGCGCAGTTCATTTCCACGCAGCTCTATCTGTTCCGCGAAGGCAACCGCAAGGACGCGCAAATGACGCCGATAGCCTCCGGCCTCTCGAACGCCGACATGAACGAGCTCGCGGCGTATTTCTCCAGCCAGAAACCGGCAGCCCCGTCGCGCAAGACCGCCCCGGAAAACGCCGCCGCCGGGCGGCGCCTTGCCGAACAGCATCACTGCGTGCAATGCCATGGCCCCGCGCTGCTCGGCCTGCAACACATTCCGCGCCTTGCCGGCCAGCAGTTCGCCTATTTGAAAACGCAGTTGCGCGGGTTCAAGGCCGGCATCCGCTACGACACCGATGGCAACATGACGTCGGCCGTCCAGAGGCTGTCGGAGGCGGACATCGAAGTGCTGGCGGACTATCTCGCTGGCTTGAAATAACCCCCGCACGCGGACCCCTGTGCATCCTGCTGCTTCGATATCCGTTTTGTCCGGCTGCGTGCTGGCGGCGCTTGCGAATGGCGTAATCGCGCAGCAACCGCCCCAACCCGTGGCCGTGCAAGCGCCGGCCGCGCCACCCGCGCTGCTGCCGGAAGTCACGGTAAGCGCGACGCGCGTCGAGCACGACAGTTTCGACCTGCCGGTGTCGATCGACAGCATCAGCCGGCGCGCGATCCGCGGGGACAATCCGCAGGTCAACCTGTCGGAAGCGCTCAACCGCGTGCCGGGCGTCGTCGCGCAGAACCGCCAGAATTACGCGCAGGACCTGCAGATCTCCTCGCGCGGCTTCGGCGCGCGCTCGACTTTTGGCGTGCGCGGCATCCGCCTGATCGCCGACGGCATCCCCGCCACCATGCCCGACGGGCAGGGCCAGGCCGCCTCTTTCAACCTCTCCTCGGCGCAGCGCATCGAAGTGCTGCGCGGGCCGTTTTCGAGTCTCTACGGCAACGCCGCGGGCGGCGTGATCCAGATCTTTACCGCCGACGGACCACCCGAGCCGACGCTTACCGGGAGCGCGTACGCCGGCAGCTACGACACGACGAAATTCGGCGTTCAGTTCGGCGGGCGACACGGGCCGATCAATTACCTGGCCGACGCCTCACGCTTCCAGACCGGGGGCTACCGCGACCACAGCGCGGCACGCCGCGACCAGCTCAACGCCAAGCTCAAGTTCGATGCCGGCGCGCACGGCGCCCTCACCCTCGTAGTCAACGCGCTCGACCAGCCGGAAACCCAGGACCCGCTGGGCCTCACCGCCGCCCAGGTCGCGCAGAACCCGCGCCAGGCCGGCGCCAACGCGCTTGCCTTCAATACCCGCAAGAGCATCGCGCAGAGCCAGGCCGGCCTCGTCTATGACCTCCAGCTCTCCACACGCGATGAACTCCAGGCACGCGTGTACTTCGGCGACCGCCAGGTCACGCAGTTTCTCGCGATTCCGCTCCCCGTCCAGAACGCGCCAACCTCCTCAGGCGGGGTGGTCGATCTCGATCGCGGCTACGGCGGCGCCGGCGTGCGGCTCACGCGCATCACCTCGTTCGCCGACGGGCCGCTCACCCTGAGCGTCGGTCTCGATTATGACCGCATGAGCGAGCGCCGCAACGGCTTTATCAACAATTTCGGCGTCGCCGCCGGCGTGAAGCGCGACGAAGACGACACCGTCAGCAATACCGACCTCTATGTGCAAGTGGAATGGCAGCCCGCGCCACGCTGGATCGCCTCAGCCGGCGTGCGCCACAGCCGCGTGCGCTTCGACTCGCGGGACTACTTCATTGCGCCGGGCAACCCCAACGACAGCGGGGCGGTCGATTTCGTGAGAACCACGCCAGTGGCGGGCGTCGTGTTCAAGCTTGCCCCCACGATGAACCTGTACGGCAATTTCGGCAAAGGCTTCGAGACACCGACGTTCGCCGAGCTCGCCTATCGGCCGGGCGGTGCGACCGGGCTCAACTTCGCCCTGAAGCCGGCCAACAGCCTGCATCGCGAGATCGGCATTAAAACGCTGCTCGGCGCAGCGAGCCGGCTCAATATCGCGCTGTTCCGCATCGACGTCAAAGACGAAATTGTGGTTAACACCTCGATCGGTGGGCGCACCGATTTCAAGAACGCGGCGCAAACCCAGCGCGAAGGCCTGGAACTCGCGTGGGAGGGCCGCTTTGCACATGGCTTCGAGGCCGCGCTCGCTTACACCCTGCTCGATGCGCGCTTCACGCAACCGTTTGCGAGCGGCACGCCGCCGGCCACCGTGCCGGCGGGCAACAAGCTGCCGGGCGTGCCGCCGACGAACCTGTTCGGCGAGATCGTGTGGCGCCATCAGGCAAGCGGCTTCCACACCGGCGCCGAACTGCGCCACACCGGCAAGGTCTACGTCAACGACGCCAACAGCGGGTCCGCAGCGGCCTACACCGTGTGGAACCTGCGTGCCGGCTTCGAACAGCGCGGGAAAAGCTGGCGCGTGAGCGAGTTCCTGCGCATCGACAATGTCGCCGGCCGACGCTATGTCGGCTCGGTGATCGTCGCTGAAGCCAACGGCCGCTACTACGAACCTGCGCCTGAGCGCAATTTCCTGCTCGGGGTCAGCGCCGAACTCAAGTTTTGAACTCCCGCGTTGGCGAGTTGCCAAACCCGGACCAAGCGGTAAAATTGCAGTTCGATACACCGCCGCTGCTTTCGGCTTGACTCTCCGTCCGCATTGCCCATGATCTCGATCACCGTCAACGGCGAACGCCGCCAGTTCGAGCAGGCGCTCAACTGCGCCGAATTGATCGCCCGGCTTGAACTCGCCGGCAAGCGGCTTGCGCTGGAGCGCAATGGCGAGATCGTGCCGCGCAGCCGCTTACCCGAGGAGATGCTGGCGGACGGGGACCGGCTCGAGATCGTCGTCGCGGTCGGCGGCGGTTAGACGGCTTGACCTAGGAGAATTGCAGAAGAGGATAACCGATATGCAAATTCACCCGCGCTTTTCCTCAAATTCGACCGCTTCGGCTGGGTTTATTATGAATTGTCAGCCGGTTTTGCTGTTAGCAGCCTGTTCGGGCTGTTACGTCCGACAGGCTGCTAGGTCATTGCCCCGCAGCACCCACTGGCGCACACTAAACCCGAATCCTTGATCCTGAATCCTGAATCCTGAATCCTTGATCCTGAATCCTGAATCCTTGATCCTGCATCCTTGATCCTGACCCTGCCATGCTGACCCTGCCATGAAACCCCATGAAAACCTCGACCCGCTGGTGATCGCGGGCAAACCATATTCCTCGCGCCTGCTGGTCGGCACCGGCAAGTACAAGGACTTCGCCGAAACCAAGGCCGCGGTGGAAGCCAGCGGCGCACAGATCGTGACGGTCGCGATCCGCCGCACCAACATCGGCCAGAACCCGAATGAGCCGAGCCTGCTCGACGCGATCCCGCCGTCGAAATTCACCATCCTGCCCAATACCGCCGGCTGCTACACTGGGGATGACGCGGTGCGCACGCTGCGGCTCGCGCGTGAGCTGCTCGACGGGCACGAGCTGGTCAAGCTCGAAGTGCTGGGCGACCCCAGGACGCTCTATCCGAACGTGGTCGAAACGATTGCCGCCGCCAAAACCCTGGTCAAAGATGGGTTCAAGGTGATGGTCTACACCTCGGATGATCCGATCATTGCCAAGGAGCTCGAACAAATCGGCTGCGTCGCGGTCATGCCGCTCGCCTCCCTGATCGGCTCCGGCATGGGCATCCTCAATACGTGGAATCTGCAGATCATCATCGAGAACGCCGAGGTGCCGGTGCTGGTCGATGCCGGTGTGGGCACCGCCTCCGACGCGGCGATTGCGATGGAATTGGGCTGCGATGGCGTATTGATGAACACCGCGATCGCCGCCGCCCGCAACCCGGTGCTGATGGCCTCGGCGATGAAGAAAGCGGTCGAGGCCGGACGCGAGGCTTTCCTCGCCGGACGCATGCCGAAGAAGCTCTACAGCGCAAGCCCGAGTTCACCGACTGGCGGGGTGATCGGCTCCACCGGCAAGCCCTAAGAGTGCCCGGCGCGCGCGGTCGTGTGGCTAAACTGCGAGGCGCATGACCGAACCGCATCGTCCGATCCGCAGCTACGTATTGCGCCAGGGGCGCGTGTCGAACGCGCAGCAGCGCGCCTATGATAGGCTGCTCCCCGAATTCGGTATCGCCTTCGCGCCGGAACTTCTCGATCTCGATCGCGTCTTCGGCCGCAGCGCGCCGAAAATTCTGGAGATCGGCTTCGGCATGGGGGAAACCACCGCCGAGATCGCCGCGGCTCACCCGGAAAACGACTACCTCGGTATCGAAGTGCACACTCCCGGCGTGGGCAGCCTGCTCAAAAAAATCTATGAACGGGGACTGACCAATGTGCGCATCGTGCAGCACGACGCGGTTGAAGTGCTCACGCACATGATCCCCCTCCGCGCCTTCGACGGCGTGCACATCTTCTTTCCCGATCCCTGGCCCAAGAAGCGCCACCACAAGCGGCGGCTGATCCAGCCGGCGTTCGTCGCACTGCTGGTCGAGCGAATGAAGACGGGCGCGTATCTGCACGTCGCCACCGACTGGCAGGATTACGCCGAGCAGGTCCTCGCCGTGCTGTCCGGCGAACCACGGCTACGCAATACGGCCGCAGGCTATGTGCAGCGCCCCGACTCCCGTCCCCCAACGAAATTCGAGCAGCGCGGCTTGAAACTCGGCCACGAGGTCTGGGACATCGTCTTCCGCCGCCGGCCCTCCTGACCGGGGATTGTCGTCCTCGCGAAGCCTGCCCTCGAGTATTTTAATCGGGGGGCGGGGACCCATACTGAGCCGCCACAGAGACCGCTGCGAACCATGGATCAATGGTCAATAAAGGCGTCGGTTTGGCCCGCTGACGGCCCCGGCTACAGTGAACTTGATCGCGAGCCGCGGAATCCGATAATGTGCATCGCATGAACGTATTCGCGAACTCTATCGAAGCCATTGGCCGCACGCCGTTGATCCGGCTGCGGCGGGCATCCGAAGCCACCGGCTGCGAAATCGTCGGCAAGGCGGAGTTTCTCAACCCGGGCGGATCGGTCAAGGATCGCGCCGCGCTCTTCATCGTCAAGGACGCCGAGGAGCGTGGCCTTTTACGCCCTGGCGGCGTCATCGTCGAAGGCACCGCCGGCAACACCGGCATCGGGCTCGCGCTGGTGGCGAACGCGCGCGGCTACCGCACGGTCATCGTCATCCCGGACACGCAAAGCCAGGAGAAAAAGGACGCACTGCGCCAGTACGGCGCCGACCTGCGGGAAGTCCCGGCAGTGCCGTACGCGAACCTCAACAATTACGTCAAGGTTTCAGGGCGGCTCGCCGAGGTAATCGCGCAACGCGAACCCGCCGGTGCGATCTGGGCGAACCAGTTCGACAACGTGGCGAACCGCCGCGCGCACTACGCGACGACGGGACCGGAGATCTGGCAACAGACCGCGGGAAATGTGGACGCCTTCATCTGCGCCGTGGGCACCGGCGGAACGCTGGCGGGCGTGGGCATGTACCTCAAGGAGCGGAAACCCGGCGTCGTGATCGGCATCGCCGATCCCATGGGCGCCGCGCTCTACAACTGGTACAAGCACGGCGAGCTCAAGGCCGAGGGCAGTTCGATTACGGAAGGTATCGGGCAGAGCCGCATCACGGCGAACCTCGAGGGCGCGCCGGTGGACGAGGCCTTCCAGATTCCCGATGACGAGGCGCTGGCCGTGGTTTTCGATCTACTGCGGCACGAGGGACTTCTGATGGGCACCTCCACCGGCATCAATGTCGCCGGCGCGATCCGCCTCGCCCGTCAGATGGGTCCCGGCCACACCATCGTCACCGTGCTCGCCGACGGCGGGCAGCGTTACGCGAGCCGGCTCTTCAACCCCGAGTTTCTGCGCTCGAAAAATCTCCCGGTGCCGGAATGGCTCGAAGGCCGCAACGCCGTGCCAGTGCCGACTCCACTCCTCCCCACGACCTATTGATCTTTGGGTAATGGACTAACAATTGAATGTCGTCCCCGCGAAAGCGGGGACCCATAGTGCGCTGCCACAGGATTTGATGCAGCAGCGTGGATTCCCGGTCCGCCTTCACGGATGCCAAGAAACGTAGGTCAGGTTGCCGCATCATCGGCTACCTGACAATGTGCTATTTGAAGGACTTCCCGTTTCTGGCTATAATGTAGCCAGAATGCCCTACGCGATCATCCTGGCTCCGGAAGCGGCGGAAGACCTTGACGATTTGAAGGCCAACCTCCGGGCCGGGGGGCGTGAAGGGATCGAGACGCATCTTAGGCACGAACCCGGGAAAACCAGCCGCAGTCGGATCAAGCGGCTGCGAAAACTGTCTCAGCCGCAGTACCGGTTGAGAATTGGCGAGGTGCGGGTGTTCTACGATGTCTCGCAGAAGAACGTCGAGGTACTGGCGATTGTGCTCAAATCGGAGGCTGCAACATGGCTGGCCAAACACGGAAAGTCAGAGTCAAAGTGAAGCAAGTTCCATTGGCGGAGGTTAAGGACGACCTCTCGCGCTATCTACGCGAGGCAGCGAAGGGCGAGATAGTCATTACGCGTCACGGGAAGCCGGCTGGCGTCCTGATCGGATTCCGGTCCGAAGACGACTGGTTCGACTACCGGTTGGAGAACGATCCACGGTTTCTTGATCGCGTTGCGCGTGCGCGCGACAGCTTGCGCGCTGGGCGTGGCATCAGGCTGGAAGACTTGAAGGCGTAATGGCCGCGCGCTCTAACTCGAACGGACGGGCCCCAGCGCAGCGGCATCATCAAACGCCATCGCGGCCCGCCGTTCACCAAGACGTCAAACCGATGTGAGGATCCAGTGGTTGCGGTCAGATACGATGATCTCTCGCTGGCCTTCGACTTCGTCAGCGGCGGGCCGCGCATGGAGCACAATGCGTACATCTCCATTGATACCGGACAGATCTATTGGACCTCGGAGTTGAACCCGACCGAGGAGGAGGTCCCCGCTGATCTTGAAACGTCCGATCGCTACATCGCCATTCCGCACAAGAACGATCTAGACCTTGGCAGAAATCTCGCATTGCGCTTTGTGGCACAAGAGCTACCTGAGCGCTACGGGCGAGCCGAAGCCGTCTTCCGCAGTAAAGGTGCTTACGCTCGCTTCAAACAGCTGTTGGAGTCTGAGGGAGTTCTCGAGAAGTGGTACCAGTTTGAAGCGGAGTCGGTGGAAAAGGCGCTGAGGGCCTGGTGTGCAGAAAATGGTATCCAATTCATTGAACAGGCCGATGAGTCATCGGCCTGACTTTGGCTGGTGCGGACGGGCCGGCAGCGTCGTACCATTGTTCTTTGGTGTAGGTCGGGTTAATCCACCTTGGCCCCGGCGATCTTCACCACACGCGCCCACTTCTCGCGCTCGCTCTTGAGGAACTCGCCAAACTGCGCCGCCGTGCCGCCGCTCACCTCCGTGCCCAGGTTGGCATAGCGTTCCCGCAGTTCAGGCAGCGCGCGGTTTATGGTAACGTTAAGCCGCTCGATCACCGCTTTCGGCGTCCCGGCCGTGGCGGCCAAGCCATACCAGCCGGTCACGTCGTAGCCCGGCACGCCTGCCTCCGCGATCGTCGGAATGTCCGGCGCTGACAGTGACCTTTTTGCCCCCGTCACGGCAAGGGCCCTGACCCTGCCTGCCTTCACATGAGGGAAGACTCCGCCGCTGCTGCTGAACATCACCTGGATCTCGCCCGAAAGCAATGCGCTCAAGGCCGGGGCACCGCCTTTATACGGCACGTGGACCATGTCGATTCCAGCCATGGACTTGAACAACTCCGCTGAAAGGTGATTCGCGCTGCCGATCCCGGTAGAGGCATAAGTAAGTCGCTGCGTCCGGCTTTTGGCCAGGGCAATAAGCTCTTTAACCGAGGTGACCGGCACCGCGGTGCCCACGGACAGAACGTAGTTGGTGTACACCATCAGCACGATCGGCGCGAAATCCCTCACCGCGTCATACCGCACATCGCGAAACAAGCTCGGGTTCACCACATGCGTCGGCGTAACCGTGATCAACGTATAGCCATCCGGCGCGGCGCGCGCTGCAAGTTCACCGGCTACGTTGCCCCCGGAGCTCGGCCGGTTGTCAACGACGAAGGGTTGCCCCAGCGCATCGGAAAGCCTCTGCGTCATTACCCGCGTAACGGTATCGGTGCCTCCGCCCGGCGCCAGCCCGACCAACACCCGCACCGGCCTCTCCGGATAAGACTTCTCCGCAGCTTCGGCCACCAGCGCGGCACTGCCCAGCACGATTACCACCGCGAAAAAAGAATGAATTTTCATCGGCATCCTCCTGTAGCCAGCAAAATGATGGTGACGAGGTAGTAGTGACGAGATAATGGTGACGAGTACTGGTGACGTGTTTCACGTTTCTTCGTCACGATTTTCCGTCACTTCTTTTCGTCACCCTCTTTCTTCACTTCCTTCCGTCACGATTTTGCGTCAGCAGTATTTGTCATCAGCGCTACCCTTTCAGTAACGGACGCAGGTCCCGCACGCTGGCCAGAGTCTCCAGCTTATCAATGGCGTCCATCAACTGCCGGGTGCGCGGTTGCCCCAGGACCGGCTCCAGCAGTTCCTGGGCTTTCTCCTCGACCTCGCCAGTGGTCAGAGGGTTCTCCGACCGGCCCTTAAAGGTGGTCACCCGCTTTTCCAACCGGCGACCGTCTCGAGTGGTTACCTGGACGATAGACTGGCCTTCCGGTCGGGCCCGGGTCAACTCCGGGTCGCCGATGAGCGTGACCTTCTTCTTTAGCTCCAGCACCCCGGGGTCCTTCATCCGCTCAAAGGAATGGGCCGCCTCGAAGGTAAGCCTGCCGTCCAGCAAGGTAACCGCGAACACGTATTGCAGGTTGACGTCGGGCATCTCCCGGTCATTTACGGTGTGAGCGCCGCTCTCGGGAAGACGGGCGGTGATGCGCTCGACCTGGTCGGCCTTGAGCTGGTGCTCGGCCATGAGGTCGATCAGCCCTTCCACGGCCGACTGGATGGGGAAGCCGACGCAGTACTTCTTGATGTTGGTCAGCATGACCTCGTAGCGGCTACCCAACTCCGCCGTCAGTTCCTGCGGCTTGGGGGAGTCGGCATAGGCGACCAGGAAATTGCCGTGCCCGTCAAAGACATCATGAACACCGGTGTAGCCGCTCTGCACCATAGTGGCGGCAGTCACGCCGTTGCGCGCGGGCATTCCGCCAAAGATGAAGGCTTTTTCGATATGCTCCGTATCCCGCGCGTAGGTCATCACTCCGGAGGCCTGCTGGGCGCCGCAGGAGAGCAGATGCCGGAACTGCTCTTCGCCGAGGCGAGCGAGACAGCCCGCCGCCGCGGTAGCGCCCAGGGTGCCGCCGATGCTGAAGGGCAGGTGGTTTCTGGCGCGCATCGCGTCCCGACCCAGGGCCTTGGTGGTGCGGGAGCCGATGTCGTAACCCAGAATCACCGCCCGCAGGAAATTCTCCCCACTGGCGTTTTCCCGCTCCGCCATGGCCAGGGCCGCGGGGATTACGGCGCAGCCCGGATGAATCCCGGCGGAGCCATTGGAGTCGTCGGTCTCGTCAGAGTGGGCCAACATGCCGTTGGCCAGGGCGGCGTTGATGGCCGAGGTGACGATCTGGCTGCCCACCACCTGGGCTTCGGGGTTCCCTCCTTGCTGCTCGATGTAGCGTAGCGCAAAAATGCCGGGGTTGATGGTAGTGCCGGAGACCATGGCCGCAATAGTGTCCAGTATGTGGTGTTTGGCTTTCACCAATACCTGGGACGGAATAGGGGATGCACTGGCTTTCGCCATGTAGCGGATCAGATCGGGAGTGACGCTGGTGGTGCTGGTCGTCATCGCTTTTCTACTCCAGGTTTGGTTTGTTTTTTGCTTAGCGGTCAATTACCGAGCAATCTATTCCAACCGCCCGAGCGAGGCAAGCGCTTTGCCGCACGCCGGCTGCTCCGAGGCGTATTTTTCCGTGCGGCAGCTCAGGCGATGCCGGGAACAGGATGCGGGGTCACGCTAATGCTCAAAAAACACTGAGCCACCGAAAGCGGACAACCCGCGCCTCAAGCGGGATAATCAAAAACGGGGTAATCACGCATACTTCAAAGGAGAAAATTCAAATGCCAACCCGAAAGAAACACGCCGCAGACTCGACATTGGAAGAACGCATAAAGCGCCTGGAGGAGATCGAGGCCATCAGGAAAATGAAGGCGGAATATGTTCTGGCGTGCGATGAGCGGCGCTGGGATGATGCCATGCGTTACTTTACCTCACGCGCGGTCGTCGCATTCGGGCCGTTTGGAAAATTCGAATCGCGGCAGGAGTTGGAGAAATTTTTCAAGGAAACGATGCCGGTGACGATCAGTTTCACCGTTCATCGTCTGTCGAATCCGATCATCGAAGTGAAGGGCGATACGGCAAAGGGAATCTGGTATTGCGAAATCCCGTCAACGCATATCCCAACGAACAAAGCGATCGTGCAGCAAGGAACCTACTTCGACGATTACATCAAGGAGGGCAATGAATGGAAGCACACCAAACTGGACTTGGTGTATTCCTACATTACCGAATTCGGTGAAGGATGGGTCAAGAAAAACATGGTGGCGGTTTGAAAAACTTCAGGGGCAAGAGTGGACTGGCGGCACAACGCCAGTCAGGCGTGATGCGTCAGGGGCGTGAATGGGGTCAGTGTACAATGGCACTACCTTAAGCCAAATTGAACGAACTAAGCAGGATGATGACCCAACAACCCTTGTCATTCCCGTGCAAACGGGAATCCATTCTACGCTTCGAGCGGCATGAACGGCCGCATGGGTTCCCGCCTTCGCGGGAACAACACACTTTCCGCCACTGCCATCGTTCGCGCATTTTCACTTAAAGGCATGATCGGAGGGTCAGACTCGAATTCCTGCGCCTTAATCGAGTCTGACCCTGAGTTCCTCACGGAGGCGATGTTGCACATGATCCGACCTTTCGCGGCCCTGCGGCCCACCCCCGAATATGCGGCGCAGGTGGCCGCGCCGCCTTATGACGTGCTGTCCACCGAGGAGGCGCGCGCCCAGGCGCCGAGACTATGCGGCGCATGCTCGACCGCGGCGTGCTGAAACGCGATGGCAAGCCCTGCTACTACGCCTACCGCCTGGTGATGAACGGTCATGCGCAGACCGGGCTGGTTGCCGCGGGCTCGATCGCCGACTATGACGCGCAACGCATCCGGCGGCACGAACTCACGCGCCCCGACAAGGAAGACGACCGCGTGCGGCAGATCGAAGCGCTCAATGCGCATACGGGTCCCGTGATGGTGGCCTATCCCACCGCGCCGGAAGTTGATGCGATTCTCGCCGATGCCTCGAGCGGAGCGCCTGAATTTGACGTGACCGGGAGCGGCGGCGTGCGGCACATGCTGTGGGTGATTCGCGAGGAGGATCGCATCGCGCACCTCACCGCGGCGTTCGACGCGATGCCGGCACTCTACATCGCCGACGGGCACCATCGCACTGCAGCAGCCTCGCGCGTGGCCGCCTCGCGCCGCGCCGCCACACCGCAACGCTCTGCGGAGGCGAGCTATGAACGCTTTCTTTGCGTGGCGTTTCCGCACCGCCAAATGCGCATCCTTCCCTACAACCGGGTGGTGCGCGACCTGAATGGACTCGATCGCGAGGAATTTCTGCGCCGCGTTGCCGCCCGCTTCAACGTGACGCGCAGCGCCGGCAGGGTCACACCGGAACGACGCGGCATATTCGGCCTTTACCTGCCGGGCCAATGGTACCGGCTGGAGATCGACGCGGCGAGGATTCCGGCCGCCGATCCCACCGCCCGCCTGGACATCAGCCTGCTCGCCGAGCATCTGCTGGGACCGGTGCTGGCGATCGGCGATCCGCGCACCGACCCGCGCATCGAATTCATCGGAGGAATCCGCGGGCCGGAAGAACTGGAGCGGCGCGTTGCGGGCGGGATGGCCGCGGCGTTTTCCATGTACCCGACCGGCATGCAGGACCTGATGGCGGTCGCCGACGCGGGGCGCATCATGCCGCCCAAATCCACCTGGTTCGAGCCCAAGCTCGCCGACGGACTGGTGTCGCTGGTGCTGGATTAGGTGAAGAGCCGTGATCAGCCGTCAGAGCCGTCAGGGACGGAGCCCGGTTTATCGATCTCTTGGTCAGAGGCAATCGAAACCGGGCTCCGTCTCCGTTATTTTCCCCCACAAAGTAACCCCAACACCCTAGAATGAATGGCAGGGGAAAAAGGGCCATCCAGCCACATACGGCCCGCCACGATCCAATTGACAAGTGCCCGTGACCGAGCGACTACCGCTAAGTTCGGCAACAATCGGGGTTGTTACAGCGTTACCGCTGGAACTCGCGGCAACCTGCCAAGTTTTCGGGTGCCATCAAAAAGAGGACGTCGACGGGCGAACGTACAAGATCGGAACCATAAAACGACGAGATGGCCCTGGCACCCATACGGTAGTTGTCTCTTGTCTGAACGACATGGGAAATATCTCTGCGGCCGCGGAAACTATGGCGCTGCTAAGAGACTGCAAAGGCATCGAAGCCGTGATCATGTGCGGAATTGCTGGTGGTGTACCGAATCCGTCCAAAGCAGACGACGACGTTCGACTCGGCGATGTGGTCGTCCCGGATAGAAGAGGAGTGACGGTATACGATCACGAGAGCGTGCGAGAGAGGGGGCGCGACATAAAGGAGCGGACCCCTAACCTGTCACGCATCTTGCTTAGCACGTCGCGACAACTTGCAGCCGATGACAAAGTGGGTGTTCGGCCGTGGGAAGAATACGCCGCGCGCGCAATTACAGAATTCGAAAAAATCGACGCAGAAACCGGTCATCGTTGGCGTCGTCCCCCCGTCGATACAGACGTACTTTACGAATTTTCTTCCAAGAGAAAGCTGGATTACGTCATTAGGGCAGCCCGGGCCTGCGGAGTATCGGCAAGGCTAGCTTTCTATAAGCCGATCATTCGGCCTGTAGATCCGACCCGTTCATTGGACAGGCCAAAAATTTTTTCGAGCGTCATCGCTTCGGCAAGCAAACTGCAAAGAAATAGAGCAACGCGCGATTTCTTGAGTCATCGCTATGGTGCTATGGCGATCGACATGGAAAGCGGTGGTGTGGGTGAGGCCGCTTTCGAGAGTGGCGTAGAGTTTTTCGCGGTCCGCGCCGTGTCCGATTATTGCAACGAAGACAAGAGCGATCAATGGCAGGGTTTCCGAGAACTGTTTCAGCGCCTCTTCGATCTCACACCAGCTTCAATTGCTCGTCGATCTCGTCCTCCGCAGGCCTTCTTTCGGGTCGGACCTCGCTAAGTCTCGACAGCTTCTTCGGTTTTCTGCCAGAGGACCGTGTTATCCAGCGTTAGCGTGGCAATTTCTCTGCTGGAATCCAGCGCGTAAGCTCCTATCGGTTGTCGTGCGCGGCGCGCACGCACTCAAAACGCTCCACAGCGGGTCCTGGGGCTGCTAAAGTTACGCCTGCATTGTCCCCGTCCTCCGTCCTCTTCGGCAGCATTCCGCAGTGGCAGCCGCACCTTGCGGCAGGCAGAGTCCGCGCCATCGGCATAGGGCACCCGACCCGAGCGCGCTTAATGCCGGACGTGTCGGCGGTCGCGGAAATGCTGCCGGGATTCAACAACACGACTTGGTATGGGCTCCTTGCGCCGGCGGGCACGCCCGCGCCGATCGTCAACAGGGTCAATGAACCCGACCCCCTTTTTCGCGTTGAACCGGCCAGGCAATCAGGGTGTCAGCCATGACCTGGGTTTGCGGCGGGCGGCCTCACGTGATATCATGATATCCATTTAGTCTTGCGAGGAAACCGTATGGCCCAGTTCATCGTTCGCCACCTGGAAGACGACGTGAAAGCGCGCCTCAAACGCCGTGCCGAACGCCACGGGCGCAGCATGGAAGAGGAAGTCCGGCACATCCTGCGCAACATGGTGACGGAGGAGAACAAATATGTACCCAGGCTGGGGTCGCGCATCGCGGCCCGCTTCAAGAAGGCGGGGCTGACGGCGGACCTGCCGGAATTGCACGGCCAGGCGGTGCGGTCGGCGGACTTCGGGAAATGATCATTCTCGATACCAACGTGCTTTCGGCGTTGATGCGCCAGGCGCCCGAGGCGGCGGTCGTTGCATGGCTGGATCGCCAGCCGGCCGAATCCGTCTGGATTACCAGTATTACGCTGTTCGAGGCCCGTCTCGGTCTGGCTCTGCTGCCCACAGGCCGCCGGCGGCAAACGCTGGAAGCGGCGTTTGCCCAACTGCTGGCACAGGACCTGGAAAACCGGGTACTGGATTTTGACAGCACCGCCGCAACCGAGGCGGCATCATTGGCCGCCGAACGGCAAAAAGCCGGGCGGCCGGTAGACATGCGCGACACGCAGATCGCCGGCATTGCGCTCGCTCGGCGCGCTACGCTCGCCACCCGAAACGTGCGGCATTTTCGGGACTTGAACGTGCCGGTGGTCGATCCCTGGAAAGCTCAGGAAAGGTAAGTCCGAAAACTTGAAACCTTGGGTCAGTTCTTTACTTCGCACTAAGCGCGCGTTGACCTTTCGCGGAAGCCGGCTAGACTAAGAGTGCCTAACATAATGAACCACGCGGGTCATCATGTTAGGCACTCTAAGTTCCATCCCGGGAGGAGCCATGCGTTCTACGCTTTGGACAACGGTCATCGCGACGGCGCTCTTGGTGCCGGCTCACACGGTATTCGCGCAGGCGTTTCCGGTGAAGATGGTGCGCCTTGTCATCCCCTTCGCCGTGGGCGGAAGCAGCGACGCCAACGCACGCATCGTCGGCCCGGCGCTGTCCGAACGCTGGAAGCAGCAGGTGCTGATCGAGCCGCGTCCCGGCGCGGCCACCGTCATCGGCGCGGACTACGTGGCGAAGAGTCCGCCCGACGGGTACGTCCTTCTGCTCACCACCGCGCAGGTTGTGCAATCACCTGCCACATTTGCGAAGCTCCCGTACGATCCGCACACCGATCTCACGCCGGTCACGCTCATCACCGTCTCGCCGCAGGCGATCGTCGCGCACCCGTCGCTGCCGGTCAAAAACATGAAAGAGCTGGTCGCGCTCGCGCGGGCGCGCCCCGGCGAGCTCAATATCGGCACCGCCGGGACGACCCTCCCCACGCATCGCCTCAACATGCTCGGCAAGATGAGGCTCGAACTCGTGCCGTACAAGGGCGCGGGGCCGATGATCACCGACGCGATGGGCGGGCACGTGCCGCTGGCGATCGGGGCGGTCAGTTCGCTGCAGGGAGCCGTGCGCACCGGCCACTTGCGGTTGCTCGGCGTCACGTCGCCCACACCGGCATTCCCCAATGCGCCCATCATCGCGAAGGATGTGCCGGGATACGATTACGAGTCGTGGGTCGCCATATTCGCGCCCGGCGGCACGCCCAGGGATCTCGTCAAGCGGATACGCGACGACGTCGCAGCGGTGCTGCAGCTCCCGGACGTGAGGCAGCGACTGCTCCACATCGGCATGGAGCCGCGCGGCCAGACCGCGGAGGAATTCGCCGCCCGCGTGCGCACCGAGATCGCGGTGTGGAAACAAGTCGCTGCCGCGGCCGGCATCAAGCCGCAGTGAACGGAACAACGCTGTGAAATGCAACTCCTTCCCCCTTGAGGGGGGAAGGTTGGGATGGGGGTGGAGAGACTGCTACTGCGGGATCACAGGCACCACCAGCCGCGACGGCTTGCTTCCGCCCTCGTGGACGGTATTTATCGCTTTCGCCCGGATCGTCACGTGCGGCCTACCGCTGCTCGCGATGATGGAATCGGAGTTGGCGATTTCGAGACGCAGGCGATGTCCCGGCTTGAACACGTTGCAGGTCGGCCAGATCTCGATCGGGAACTCGTACACCGCGCCCGGTTCCATCGGCTCGGCGGCGAGATGCGGATGATACGGCTTCGCCGGCGTGGAGCGCGCCGGCTCGATCTTGCGATGGGATGACCGCAGCCAGCCTTTGCAGAGTTCGCGCGCTTGGCCATCCGGCGCTTCATCCGCAACGAAGACGAGCCAGTCGATGTCGGGCGCCGACGAGGCCGCCTGCAGGTAGAGCGCCATCGGGCCGGTCAACTCCATCTCCTTTGCGAACGGCTCGGTGCGGTAAGTGAGTCGCGGCTCGCCATGGTGTGCCTCGGGGCTCGCCGGATCGTGTTCGAAGCGCCTTGTCTGTTCGGCGCCCGCCGTCTCCGCCAGCGTCCCCTGCAGCCCGTTCGCGGGGCCGCCGAGGTAGAACTCTCGCCACTGGGTGCGCTTGAGCGGCCACTCGTGTTCCGAACGCCAGGTGTTCTCGCCCTGAATGTAGAGCTGGATCGGGGGGCCTTCCATCACGCGCGTATCCATGCCCTTCAGCCAGTGGTCGTACCAGCGCAGCATCTCGTAGTGATAGCCGGCCCAGGGACGCCGCGGCCACGGCTGCGGGCCTACCATCATGCGCTTGGGTATCCCGCTCGTTCCGTTGTAGCCGTCGAACGCCCCCTTCAGGTGCAGCTCGTGCATATACCAGCCGCAGCCGAAGTAGGCGGGAACCTTCACCTTCTCCAGCCGCGGCCACGCCGAGCGCTCCTGGTAGAACGGACCGTCGAAGGGGTACTTCTGGCTGTACATGATCTCGAGCTTCTGCTTGATGCCCTGGACGTTCGGATTGCGGCCGGACGTCATGTTGAGATTCATGACGAAGGCCGTCCAGTGGGTGGTGAAGCTGGTTGCAATCCCGCCGTGAAAGCAGGCATCGCGGTAGAAGTCGCACGAGGCGTCGTACGGAAAGATCGCCTTGAGATGCGGAGGCTGCTGCTCGGCCGCGAAGAGCTGCGTGCGCCCCATGTATGAGACGCCGCTCATGCCGACGTTGCCGTCGCACCACGGCTGCTCCGCCACCCACTCGATGATGTCGTAGAGGTCCTGTTGTTCCTGCGAACCGAAGAGGTCGTATATGCCCTCGGAATCGTTGCAGCCGCGCACATCGACGATGACGTGGGCGTAGCCGCGCGGCACCCAGAACTCCGAGATGCCCGCCTCGTTCTGGCCGAGCGCCACTTCGCTTCTCTGGAGCTGGCGCGTGTAAACCGAGGTCGTCACCAGGGCCGGAAACTTCAGTCCCGAGGCAGAGGGCCGAAGGACGTCAGCGGCAAGCCTGATCCCGTCGCGCAGCGGGATACGCGCCTCATAGTCCGCATAGGTTGCGTAGCGCGGCTCGGACCGCTCCGGCGGCCTGGGCGGCTCGTCGAAAGGGTATTGCGGCGAGACGAGCGGATCGATGCATCGAATACGTTTGGCATCTACTTTCATGCTGGCAATTCCTCCCGTCTTAAGATCATGTGAAACGAATCAAGAAACCTTCGCTGACCAACGCCGCACCGCCGCGATGATTTTCGCCAGCCGTTCGCGCGATAACTCGTCGGGTCTCGGCGTAGCAGCGGCATCGACCAGCCAGCGCTCGATGTCTTCCGGCGTGGTAACGATAGCCCGGCGGCCTTCCATCGCGTTTTTCAGCGC
>Ga0156176_1231_pt1 | contig 69848 bp, 64 predicted proteins | sample RifCSPlowO2_12_FD_107829 | JGI IMG/M metagenome (GOLD analysis project Ga0156176, IMG submission 107829) | Betaproteobacteria bacterium RIFCSPLOWO2_12_FULL_62_58
AGGGGGAACGTGTAGGATTGCACTGATCTCTTCATTGCCGTCTCCTTCTGGGCTGCCGAACATCCGCTGGACGATCACGCCGAGCGCGCGGAACGAATCACGAAAAGCACATCGGCGACTGTTGTCTAACGTCTTGGTGAACGGCGGGCTGGCACGTTCAGAATCAATTAGCAGGCGAGAGCCTTAACAGGCGTTCAGCGTTGCCGTGGGCGATCTTGGCCGCTGCCTTCGGCGAAAGCTGAGAGAAGACTTGTCGCCACAAGCCGATGACTCTCGAATACGCATTCAAGGAAGGCTTCACTCGGTCAGTCCCTATGACAACACGGTCCTGAAAATCCTCCAGCAGCTCCTTCCAGCCACGCCGCAGCTCTCCATCATCGTCAATACGGTCAGCGTAAAAGCTTGGCCCTACGCGCTGCGAAAGCTCCAGGTACAGATTCGGGTGAGTCTGCAGAAGCCGACGCAGCAGCGGGGGTTGTGCGAAGTGTCCAGCATGAGCCCACATCCAAATGCAGTTACGGTTTGACAGCAGCAACCGTTCCATTTCACCCACTGACTGTTCGGTTGCGTCCATATGCGCGCTGAGCGGTACCTTGTACGTGGACGACAATCTGCAGATGTGTTGCATCAAAGGTGAATCTGCCGGGAAATACCCGCCTCGCTTCGGTTGAGAAAGCGTAGTATTGGGATGAAGCTCGCCAATTCCTTTCAGTTTGCCAGCGCGAAGGTCCGCTTCCAAGCTGACCAGAGCTTTCCGAACAGCTTCGCTTTCGAGCGTCCAGGCCGGCTCACCTTCCTTGTTAATGAGCCCGCGAATGCCACCGAAGCCGAACACAAAAATGCGGTCGGGATTCTGAAGTGCAAAATCCAGGGCGACTTTGTCCGTGTCAGGCCCTCGCTCCCTGGCTCCGTTGCCCGCCTTGGTCACTCCCACCTCGTCAAACAGGCTCACAAATGCGGTCAGGTCCCAAGCGGGATCAGGATGGAAATGCATATCGATAATAGGCAAAGTCGCCGCATGTGTGGAGCCCTGAGCATAAGCATTTGCTGGCAACACCAGCAGAATGATCAGCGCAAAGTGCGAGATCACGCCTGAACGTACCAGACTCAACATTGCCCGGGTGAGAATCGTGATTAGCTTCATGTCGTCTCCCCGTTAGCGACCCCAAGTTGTCTGTAGAAGGTGCTGCCAATTGGTGCGCGCGGCTTGGCCAGTGACCGCCCTTGGCCGTTGGCGGCCATCGCGCGACGAATGCCGTTCGGCGTCCAGTGCCGCATAACGATCCCGATAACCGGCTCGACACGAGCGGGCGAAGCCCGCTTGTGGAGGGTCCGTGTTCATCGGGGGGTTAGCCGTCATCCATCAGGCTATTCCAAGAAAAACTTGCTTAATGCAGCGTTGACTGCCGCGGGATTCATCTGGCTCATCTGATGCGCCGCGTTTGGAATCGTTACCCGAGCCGCGGCGGGCTGGCAGCGCTGGTACGCATCCAGGATAGGTCGGAAATGAGGAGGACTCTTGTCCCCGGTCATCAGCAATACCGGAATTTCTATTTTCCCAATGTCGTCGCAACTTATCGGTCTGGCTTTGCTATCGGCAGCCTGACCGACAACCGTCCAAGCATTCTCAAGCCGGATTTGGCGCTGCACTTCGGTGAGTCTTTTCCAGGCACCCTTGCCATTGACGTCGTCGAAGAAATACTCGAGACCGCCCGCAATGTCGCCCTTCCGGTAATGGACTTCGGTTGCCCTGGCGCGGGCGACCACGACAGCTTCTCCCGGTGCGGACTTCGGCGGAGGGGCCAACTCCCCGAGCGCAGGATCCATCAACAGCAATTTCCTCACGAGATCGGGTCGTGCAAGTGCCGTTCGAATCACGACTTGTCCACCGCGTGACCACCCGACGAGATAGACGGGCCCTGCGTTGAGTTTTTCAATTAGAACCGCGACGTCCGCAGCGTGCCGCTCAAGACCGAAATTGCCCGCGCCATTCCAGCGTTCAGGATAGTAGTACCGCAGGCTTACCGAGACGACCCGCGCGCGCGAAGACAGCGCTTCCAGCTGTGGTGTCCAGTAACGGTAATCATTGAGCGAGCCGTGCACGAGGACGATGGCGGGTCCCGCTCCGCGCTCCATGTAGGCCATGGGATAGCCATTGGTCGTAAGGGTCTTCACACCAGGCGGAAGCTGCCAGTCCGGCTGTTGAACCGTCTGGCAACCGCCGAGGTTGATGATCAATGCAAGTGCAAGGGCGATGAATGAAGGACGATTCGCTGAAGACATGATGCTCCTCCCTTGTGCGGGAATTCTGACGGCTAACGTCTCCATTAGTTGCCGTAAGTCGGGCGCAGGCGTTCAGCAACACGGCCGTAGCAATGAGCGTGGCGCTGCACAGCGAGGCGGCGCCGCGGTTTTGAGGCTGAGTCCGGGCTCACATGGTCTCTCTCTTCATCCGGGCTCCCGCCCTCGCGGCGGGCTTATCTCCAGAAGCGTCATTTGGGGACGAAACCGGTCATCACATCTGCTATTCTTTGCCGGGCCAATGAAGCGGATCGGCCCTGGGAGGAGTAGGTGCCTGTGAACTGGCCGCGCTGCCAGCACGAGAATCCGCCACGCATGGATTTTTCAAACCGCTCTTTTCACTATCCGCCACGGTATCGGCAGCCCTGTCCGAGCCATCTGGCAGGACGCGATGGGCTGCGCGCGGGTCCCCCTGTGCCACATCAATCTTTGGGCAGTTTGCGCCAATAAGCGGCACGACAAACGAATAACGTCTTGCGCCATCCGCGCATCGTCACTACACGGGAGCGAATGCGAGCCGGTAGTGACGTTGCGCTAAAACCCGCATGAATATTGGCTCCTGATGCCAATTTTCAAAGTGACGGACCCCTACAGATCTGAGTGACGGGCTCAAAACTGGCGCATTCGACATCCCCCTGCCGCTGGCGCAGGGCTCACTAACCGAACCGCATTCTGGCGCAGTTCCATTCCGTTGGACAGCCATCAAGGTGATGATTCAATCGTGCGAGATCCCAATCGTTGCCAGCGTCCAATTGACGAACGTTCCGCGCTATCGAGAACTGGCCGCGAAGAGACTGCAAAAGGACCGCACATTCGACTTCAATCCAGGAATCTGGATTGAGTTTATGCAGATCAAAACTTTTTGCAACTTTGTCGGAACTCGGCCCAATATCCATTGGTCAGATGAGGTAACCGCGCGGCGGCTAGGACAATGGAATAGTCCAGCGGCGTCCGGCAATGTCTACCGACCGGATGTTGCGCTGCGCGAAAGTGAATTCGATGTGGTTTCACGGTGGCTTCGTCAGCCCGCTCGATGCCCGTTAACGCATCCCCTGCTCGGGTAGAGCGCCCTTAAAACCGGGGAGATCTCCTGAAAACCAGTGGCCGCAAGATCGACGTTTGCCGTCAGGACACCGCTGTTGGAAGCGGCGGCAACGTCGGAACCGCCGTCATTGAGACGGCAAGGCAATTTCGATTTCCCGCTCAGGCCGCCGCGCGGGCCATCTCGAATTCGGCATGAATCCGATCGAATGGGACGTAAACTCGGCCCGCTTCGTCACGTTCGATGAGTCCTTCTTCAACGAGAACCTTTACGTCCCGATGCACGGATTTCACGTCGCGTCCCACTGACCGTGCCAGGCCCCGAAGGCTCACCGGGCCAAGTTCTTGCAATCGCTCGATCAGTGTCCAGCGCGCAGGGCTGAAGATGCGAAACAATGCTGCCGGCGATTCGAAGCTGCGTACCTCACCCTGGTAGCGGTGGGTTCGACCGGCTCGAAGCACCCCGCCGCGCAAGCGATTGCGAGCGGTCGCCTCGTCGCGTTCGATCAGAATGGTCATCGTTCTCATGGCTTCCTCAATACGTCCACATCTGTGAAGAAATCCTCAAGCAGCCGCTCAAGGCTGACAAACACGTAACGCTCTTCGCGCCTGCCGGCGTGGCGATGATCACCTTTCCCGCGCTCGTTGTCGTAGCCGACGAGCCGATGCCCCGGTAGGCCGTAGAACAGCCGATACTTGAACCGATGAGCGCTCCCGGTCACAGGCTTGTCCAATTCCCACACCCGCGCCTCAAGGATCGCTCCGTCGTCGTAGCTGCGCTTGTAGTGGTAGAGGAGGCGCACCGCCATGTTGGCAAGTATGCCAACAGACTGTCACCGACGTCAATGCCCCCGCATCATAAGTAGCCGGGTGGAACACGATCATGGAATCGCCAAGTTGCCGGCGCCTTGCGGACGCCATCGGCTTTATGCAGAAAAGGAAGCTGAACGATGTGCCCAGCTTCGTACCAGAGTGGCGCGCCCGGCAGGATTCGAACCCACGACCCCCTGGTTCGTAGCAACAGCGAGAAAACAGCCTTGATCCAATACTTGCGCAGCACGACTGAGCCGCGGCGACTTTCTCGGTAACCGCCGTACATCCATCAACTGAGCAACCGCAATATTTCCGTCGCGTCGGAAATTTCGTCCAGCTCCGCAATCAGCTCCATGGCTCGCTCCATATTGCGGGCTGGGATCGGTTTCGCTGAAAAGGAAACGCAGTCGCGAAACTTCGCTTCCAGGAATTCCCGTTTGACCGGATGTTTTGCGTCCCCAGGCACTCGGTCCGGCTGATGCGAGAACACCCTTCCGTCCTTCATGCGGATTTCCACGATGGGCTTAGAGGCCGAGGAGTAGTCTCCAGCCGCGCGCACCGACGCCATCTGCTCCGCCCGGTAGTTGACCTTGTCCGCCATCGCAAGGACGATCGGATCGCGCAGACCCTCCGGCGTGTAATCGCGCAGCGTCACGTTTCCTTTCGCCATCATCACCGCGCTGGTGAACGGGATGCTGAACTTTCCGTCAATGCTCTCCTGGGGGCGCCGTTTGCGGTCAAGCGGTTCGCACAACTGCTGTGTCGAAAGGTTGCCGCCGATCACCGAGATCGCCTCGACATCTTCGGGCCGCAGAGCATGCTGCTGCCGCAGCTCCAGGATGGCGGCATTGGTCGCCCGCGTATAGCCGCAAGCCGGCCAGACCTTGAACCCGTGTGTATCGAGCAGCGGAAAGCGCATCCCCAAACCCCCGACGAGGGCGTCCCAGTAGGGTGTGTCCGTGCGGATGTAGTTCTTGAACACGCCGAACGGACCTTCGACCACGTCTTTCGGACCAATGATGCCCCGCCGCGCCAGCTCGGCGGCCACGACCGCGCCCTGTCCGGAAAACCCCGCCTGCATCGAACGCATGTGTGTCGCCTCGCCCACCGCCATCTGCCGGCTGCCGCTCATCTGATTGAAAGCGATCCCGAATGCGTTCTCCATCTGTTCCGCGTCCAACCCGAGCGCGTGCCCCGCCGTCGCAGCACCGCCGAGAAAACCGAACAACTGAGTCGCGAACCAGCCGGAATTCATCTGCCAGTCAGGCACGTCGATCGACAGGCAGAAGCGCGTCATTAGATCGGAACCGGCGGCAAATGCGGTGATGAGGTCACGACCGCTGATCCCGCCCAGCTTTTCTCCCAGCGCGAGTGCAACGGGGATGGTGGCGATGCTGACGTGACCGCCGCCCACATCGTCATAATCGAGCATGTGTCCCAGGCTGCCGTTAACGAATACGGCCCACGGTGCAGGTGCCCTGCCACCAAAGCCGAGCACGCTACTTTCCGCCTTGCCGCCGAGTTCCCTCACATACTCCGCGACGATCCGCGCCTCGGGCGCGAGCGTACTGGCACCGATGCACACGCCGAGCGTGTCGAGAACACATTGCTTGGCCACCGCGACGAGCGTCGGCGGAAGCTGCTCGTATCTCAGGCCGCTCGCGTGTCTCGCCAGCTTGCGTGTGGCATCCTTTCCCGTTGTTGTGTCGGTCATTTTCGACGGCTTTCCCGTCACACTTCGGTTTGCGCTCCCGTTGTCCATTTCTTTCTCCACGTCCCGTAGTGGGTCATGCGACGCCGACGATAACCCAGGCGGGAAGTGGTCGGCGTCGCACCGCTTGGCGTCTCCTTTTGCACTAGCCGTGTCGCGCTACCGCACGACCCTTGGATTCGGCCTCGACGACAATAGCATCAAATGCAGGCTTGACGTCCGTCATCTCGTCGATGTTTTGCCATTGTTTGAGCGCGGACGCAGCGCGCGCTTCGCCAAGCCTTGGCTCACACAGACGCATGAACTTGGTAGCAAGCTCGGCCGCGGAAACAGGATTGTCTTCATGGCCGAGTGGATTAACGATGTAGGCTTGATAAGACTTTCCTGAATGATCCGTCGCGGTCACCCGCATGCGCACTACCCGCGGAAAATCCTTCTCGAACTCGTCGTTGATCCGCACGGTCACGCGATTCATGAACGAGCGAATGGATGGATCGAGATACGACTCCGGCACAAAAGCGCGCTGATCGATGAGTCCGTGGCGCAACGTCCACGCGAATATGTACGGTAGGCTGTGATCCGCGGTTTCCCTCGTCCTGGGGTCCCACTTGGCCGGTTCGCTCCCGCTCTCGTGCCAGGCCGACCAATAGGTCTCAACGTTTACGCTTGCGATCTGTTCGGCGGAAACCTGCTTGCGCAGCTCGATGGCGGCCCAGACGAGCGCCTGCATGTTGTAGACCACGGGCCAGTACTTGATTTTTGCCCGGGCGATAAAGAAGTCGTCCGGCGCCGTGCCGAACGGCGGGAGCTCGATCGGTCCGGAGATAAGCTCGGTGAGACCGTGGCGACCGGTGAAGGGTGCCTCGGGTCCGGTCATGCCGGCCGCGGCAAGCTGCACACCGAAGACGGCGTTGCGCACCGCATAGGCGGTCGCTGCGCCCTTCCACATTGAAAGTTGACCCGCCCGGCTGGCGCGCATCGGCATGTTGGCGACAGCCGTAATGCCGATCGCGTGCTGCGCGACTGCACGGCTCAACCCCATCAGGTTGGCGAGACCCGCAGCGGCTCCGACGCTGATACCGAATCCCTGGTCCCATCCGCGCTCGCGCAGCTGCGCTTTCATCTGGAGCCGGATGAAGATTTCATACGCGACCACGGTCGCAGTGATCAACCGCTGGCCCGACGCCCCGATTTGCGGCGCGACGGCGAAGAGGCCGCCGAGGCTGTCGCTCGGATGGCCGCCCGGGTAGGTATCGTTGAAATCCAAGTCGCGGATCATGCACGAGTTAATGAAAGCCGCAGCGTCGGCCGCCGCGAGGTCGCTGGAGCCCAGGATGCGCCCGGCGAGCTCCTGCCGCGCAGCCGGCCCCGCGAGCGACCGGCCGATTTCCGCCGTATCGCAGTCGTATGCGCCGAGCGCGCACCCGAGCGCATCGAGGAGGCGCTCCTTGCCCGCTTTCACGGCGTTGGGCGGCAGGTCGCGGTAAGACAAACGGCTGGCAAAGTCCGCAAAGCTATTCAGAATCGGATCCAACGCATTCCTCCTGTGCTCGACGACTGGTTCAACGCAAAGAACCCTTTTCGCTTCGGACACCCACGTCCTTCGCCAGCTTCCTGAATCGGTTGATCTCATCGGCAAGGTGTCGGCCGAAATCGGCGGGCGCGCCACCGACCGGTTCTGCTCCGTCCGCCACAAAGCGCTGGACGATTTCGGGCATGCGCACAATCTTGTTCATTTCTTCGTTCAATTTCGTTATGGCCGCATTCGGCGTGCCCGCGGGCGCAAGCACTCCATACCAGGTCAGAACGTGATAACCGGACACGCCGGCTTCTGCGATGGTGGGAACGTCGGGTGCTGCATTCGATCGTTTTGCGCTCGTGACGCCCAGTGCCCGCAGCCTGCCCGCTCGCCAGTGCTGAAGACCCGCTACTATGGCGGAAAAGGTGAACTGCACCTGCCCGCTGATTACCCCCGTCACAGCCGGAGAACCGCCCCGGTACGGCACGTGGTCCACCCCGATATCAGCCATGCGCTTGAACAGCTCGCCCGCCATGTGTCCGGAGCCGCCGTGTCCGCCCGAAGAAAAATTCAAAGTTCCGGGCTTGGCTTTGGCGAGCGCGATCAGGTCTTTCACTGTCCGGACGGGCAGTGACGGAGTCACCACCAGCAGAAACGGTGCCTGCCCAATCTGGATTACAGGCGCGAAATCCTTGATCGAGTCGAACGGCAGATCGTAAAGGCTCGGGTTGATGCCAAAGCTGCTCGACACGACAAGCAACGTGTATCCATCGGGCTGGGCTTTTGCAACGATTCCCGCGCCGATCGATCCCGCCGCGCCAGAGCGGTTGTCGACGATCACCGACTGGCCTAGGGCTTCTGTAAGCTTCTGCGCAATGAGTCGCGCAACGATATCGGTCGCGCCGCCGGGCGCCAGCCCGACCACGAAGCGCAGAGGCTTGATGGGATAGCTGTCGGCACTGGACTTCAAAGCGCTGCCGGTTTGCTGAGCTTGCACCGCAATCGATGGGGCGAGACACAGCAGCAGCGTCAGCAAAGTACTTTTAAATCGTTCGTTCATGCTCTCCTCGCTTTATAGCGTCATACTGGTGTAGCGCCGGATCCATCTTGAAATTCGAATGTCAAATTGGATCCGGATGAGTCCGGACTGACGGCTGTTTGAGTTCTTGTCCGGGGCTGTTACGAAGCGGTCTCTGCAAGGTAGCGCTTGCGGGCGAAAGCCGCCATCCCGCCACTCTCGAAAATCGCCTCTATCGTCGGCGGATACTTCCGCAAGGTCACCGTTGCGCCGGTCGCAACGTTGCGCGCGAGCGTGCGGCGGTAGTCGAGTTCCAGTGTCGCGCCATCCTCGATGATCTTGCCGATTTCCGGCGCGATGAAAATCGGCATCGGTAGAGCGATGCTGTTGCGCAGGAACAACCGCGACGCGGACTCGACGACGATGGCGGCGATGCCGATCTCCTTCAATACCAGCCCGGGGCGATGCGAACCGCAGCCGAAGTTGCGGCCCGCAACGATGATGTCGCCAGGCTTCACCTCTTTCGGAAACTCGGGGCGGAATGATTCGAGGGTATGCTTCTTCAGCTCCGCCATCGTCGAATAGAGGTAATAGGGATTAATGGAATCGGTATCGACGGAATCCCCGAATTTCCAGACGCGGCCCGTGATCGCGCGGTTCAGGTCAAAGCTCATGAAACACCTCCTTCGGATTGACGATCTCTCCCGCCACCGCCGCGGCGGTAACGGTGAGAGGGCCGCCCAGATAGATTTGCGCCTCAAGACTTCCCTTGCGCCCCTTGAAATTGCGTGTAGTGGCGGTGATGCACACCTCGCCCGCGGAAAGGAATCCGACTTTCGGCTGGCACACGCCGCAGCCCGGCGTGACGACCTGCGCGCCCGATTCGATGAGCTGCTCGATGAGACCGGTTTTGAGGCACTGCAGGTAAACCTGCTGCGAGGCTGGCGAGACAAGGAAGCGAACGCCTTTAGCCACCTTGCGCCCTTTCAGCATGCGCGCGGCGATCTCGATGTCTTCGAAACGGCCATTCGCGCAGGACCCGATCTGGGCTTGGTCGATGCGCGTGCCTTTCACCTCGTCGACGGGCACGACGTTGCCGAACTGGTGCGGCTTTGCGACAACGAACGGCATCTCGTCGACATCCACCACAATCTCCCTCACGTATTCGGCGTCGGCGTCGGCTACAAGCGGTTCATAGGGCTTGTCGGTGCGCCCGCGCAGGAACGCGTCGGTTTTCTCGTCCGCCGGGAACATCGCGAACTTTGCGGCCACCTCGACGCCGTGCGTGGACAGGCAGGCGCGGCTGTCGATGCTCAACTGAGGAACGAGCGGGCCGGTAAACTCGATTGACATGTTCTGAGCGAAGTCGTCTCCGTATTTTCCAGCCAGATAGAGCATGATGTCCTTCGCGATGGGGTATCGGGGTTGCGTGCCTTTCAGCACGATTTTCACCGAGGAAGGAACCTGAAACCACAGCTCGCCGAAGAGCATCGCGTACATGAGATCGGGCCGGGTGATGCCCGTGGCGCCCGCATTGAGCGCGCCGTAGCCGATAGTGTGAGAATCCATCCCGACCACCAGTTCGCCGGGGCGCGCAAGACCGTAGTCGAGGATCATCTGGTGAGCGATACCCGGCTCCGCGTCGTGAAAAATATTCACGCCGAGCCGTGACGCTTCCTTCCGGATAAGGGCGTTATCATCGGCGATGGACTGGCTCAACGCTGGCTGGTGATGGTCGATCAGGAAAAAAACCTTATCCCGGTCCCACACGCGCGGAAAGCCGTCCGTAAATCCCGCCTGCACAGCCAGGCGGTGGACGTCCATGAAATGGTAATGACACATCGCGCCGTCGATGCGGGCGTCAACGATGTCGCCCGCCTTGACCGGCTCTCGCGCCAGGTTGTGCCGCGACAGCAGCTTTTCCGCCAGCGTTTGTCCCATGTTTCCTCCTAGTTCGAACGACGCTGCCCCCGCGCGCTTAATCGATTCGCGCGCCTGAAGCTCGCACGACGGCGGCCCACTTGTCAGTCTCTCTCTGCAGGAAAGCGCGCATCTCTTCCGGCGTGCTCGTCATCGAATCCGCCCCGCGGTTCTCGTAGTACTCGCGCACGTCCGGCAGAGCCACGCTCTGCTTGATCGCAGCGTTCAGCTTGCGGACGATGTCTTCAGGCGTGCGCGCAGGCACCACGATGCCGAACCAGTTCACCGCTTCATAGCCAGGGTAGCCCGATTCGGCGATGGTCGGCACGTCCGGCAATGCACGCACGCGGCGACTCGACGTCACGGCGAGCGGCCTCAGTCTGCCGGAGCGAATGTGTGGTTGCAGTGGCGAGACATTGGCGAACAGTACCTGAATGCGCCCGCTGATGACGTCCGGGATTGCGAAGGCACTGCCTTTGTAGGGAACGTGCACCATGTCCACGCCGGCCCTCGACTTGAACAATTCGGTGGCGAGGTGGTTGACCGCACCGTTACCCGTCGAGCCGTAGCTGGCTTGTCCGGGCCGTTGCTTCAGGAACGCCACGAAATCCCGTACTGACTTCACGGGTAGTGACGGATGTACCACCGCGCAGAGCGGCTCAGACCCGATCAGTGTGACGGGCGCGAAGTCGCGCGCGAGATCATACGAGAGCTTGCGATAAAGGCTCGGCGCGATCACATGCGGTGCCGATACCATGAACAGGATGTAGCCGTCCGGCGCTGCCCTGGCCGCTATTTCCGCGCCGATGTTGCCGCCGGCACCCGGCCGGTTGTCGATGATCAACTGCTGGCCGAGGCTGTCTGCCAGCTTCTGCGCGATCGAGCGTATCAGCAGGTCGCTCGCTCCGCCGGGTACCTGCGCGACGATGATGCGCACGGGCTTCGCCGGGTAAACCTGGCTGGCGGCCGGCAAGGCCAGGAGCAGCAGTAATGCGATCGCCGCCCGGCCCAATAACTCGAATCCCAATGATGGATTGAACTGCCGGTACGGGAATTGTCTCATTCGGCGTGGTCTCGTTTCTTCACCGCGGTCGCTGGCTTCGTACGTGCATGGCGCGCCGCTTCCGTGCCGGCAATCCGGCCAAACACCGCGCCGGACACTAGCCCCGTGCCGCTGGGATAGTTGAAATAGAAAAGTCCGCCGACCATCTCTCCAGCCGCAAAGAGCCCGGGGACATCGTGCCCGGCCACGCTCTGCACGGCCGCCCGGGGCGAGACGCGTACGCCGCCGAACGTGAACGTGATCCCACAGGTGATAGCGTAAGCATGAAATGGCGGAGTGTCCAGCACGTTGGCCCAGTTCGACTTCGGGATCGCGAGACCGGTCGTGCCACGACCGTCCAGGATCACCGGGTTGAATGCGACATCCTGACGGACAGCCTTATTGTATTCAGCGATTGTCTTGAGGCAGCGTTCGGCGTTCACGCCCTCAAGCTTCGTCACCAGCGCTTCCAGAGTGGGCGCTTCTGCTTTGGTGATCTTGCGTATACGGTACTCGTCCCTGAGCAGATGGTTCACCTTCGAGTCGAAAATCTGCCAGGCGAACATGCCGGGTTGCTTGAGGATTTCGACCCCGTACTTCGCATACGTATAGTTCCTAAAGTCGGCGCCCTCGTCGACGAAACGCTCACCGTTGGCGTTCACCATGATACCGAACGGATAGCTGTGCTTCTGGAACAGGTCGCCAATCTCGCGCTCGCCGAAAGGTGGTGCGTTCAAGTCCCAGCCTACGGCGTGCGCGCCGGACCAGTGGCCGAACGGCATCGCCCCGACGGCAAGCGCCATCCTGATGCCATCGCCCATGTTGAAGCGGGTCCCGCGCACCTTCGCGAGGTCCCAGTTGGGGCCCAGATACCGCGCCCGCATCTCGGCGTTAGACTCGAAGCCGCCGCAGGCCAGCACGACCGCGCCCGCTCTCCGCCGGAGCGTCTTGCCCTGCGCTTCCGCGACCACCCCGCGCACTTCGCCATTTTCATAGATCAGTTCGGTCGCCGCGGCCTCGTACAGCACCGGAATACCGTTCTTCTTCGCTATCTTGTGCAGGCTGTCAACGAGTCCCTGCCCGGCGCCCCAAGTCGCGCCTATGAGGCCGGCGTAGAACTTGACCTTGCCGCCGACTTTCTGCGACTGACGCGCCCACATCGCATCGAACCGCACGCCTTTCGACTTCATCCATGCCAGCGTCTTCCGGCTGTTGCGCACGAACAGCTCGGTGAGGTCCGGATCGCAACGGTACTGGGTCACACGTCCCATGTCTTCAAGGAATTCCTCTTCGGTGTAAGTGCCGAAGTCGGTGTTCGCAACTTCTTCATCGGTGAGGTCCAGGACCTCGCGCACCTCCTCAACGTTCTTGAAGGCGAATCGCGTGGCGCCGCCCGTGAATGCGCTGTTGCCGCCGCACTCCGCCTCCGGCGCTCTTTCGAGCACCATGACGCTCGCGCCTGCGTCCTGAGCGGCGAACGCAGCACACATTGCTGCATTGCCCGCGCCAACGACCACCACATCGACTTGCTGCGCGTCCTTCAATTGCATGCTTCCTCCAGTGTCCCTGTACGTAGCCGCGCTTGCCTGGCGGAGCGGGCACATGGGTGTCTAGTACCTTATCAAGCGCTCGCTCCGAGATAAAAGAACTTGTCTTGTGGCCAGTATGCCTCGTTGTTATCCTGACCGCCGACATGACGCTGCAGCAACTTCGTTTTCTCTCAACATCCAGCAAATGCTCAATTCACACGCAGCGACTTGACCGGCTTCAGGCACCCGCCCTGACAATGACTTCATCCTCCTCGACGGCGAAGGTGTGCGGAAACCCTTCCGACGCCCATTCCATGTACTGCACCGCGTCCGCAAAACGGGGATCTTGCCGGCGCAATGGCTCGGGCCGCAGCTGCTTGTCGATCAGAACCGGCAGGAATGAAGTCTTCTCGACGCCGTCGGGAGTAACCACCGCCTTCGCGATGAGGCTGCGTTTGGCGTCCTCCCCATAGGGAAGATGGGGATAGTCCGGGTCCAGCCTGACCCCGTAGCGCTTCTCAAACACCTCGGCCTCACGCGGCGTCTTCGCGCGGGATGACATGATGAAATTGCTCAGGCTGTAAAAGCATGCCTTGCCGTCGTAGACGCCGATCGCCTTTGGTACATGCGCATGATGGCCGAGGATCAGATCGGCGCCGGCCGCGAATGCGGCGCGTGCCGCCGTCTTCTGGTAGTCGGCGATCATGCGCGGAATGAAATGGATGCCCCAGTGCAGCGACACGATTACCGCGTTCGCCGACCTCTTCGCGGCCGCGATGTCGGCGCGCATGTTCTCGAGGTCTTCCTCATACGGTACGGTGATTACGCGCGGCGGCACTCCGGCCTGATACTCGACCGCCTCATAGTAGGTGTGGGCCCGGAGCGGCGCGATGCCTGCCTTCTTCGGCCCCGCGGCATAGCCTTCGCGCAGGACCGAGCAGTAGGCGAGGAAAGCGACGCGGACCCCGTTGCCGTTTATGAAGGCCGGCTGTCTGGCCTCTTCGAGATTGCGGCCGGCGCCCACCGGGACGATACCCTTCCTGCGGAAGAGGTCGATCGAATCGAGCAGCGCGTCCTCCCCCCAGTCCATGGCATGGTTGCTCGCCACAGACACCACGTCGAAGCGGCAATCGTCGAATACCGATGCCATATGGGGTTTCACGCGGCTGTGTTCCCCGCCCGAGTGCACTTGCAGCGCACCACGCTCCGAGTACACCCTTTCGACTTGGGCAAACCGGAGATCGGCGGCCTGAAGGGTAGCGCGCACGTGTGCGCCATAGCCCTCGGCGGGCTCGTGTATGGGGCCAATGTCGCCGCAAGCGAGGAGAACAAGACTCTCGCCAGTCATGAAGAAAATGCCTTTCCCGGTGCTTTACAGCTTCATACCGGACGAGGCGACGAGCTTCGTCCACTTTTCGATTTCATGCGTGATCGTCTCCCTGAACTGCGTCGGCGTACTGGGTGCCGATTCGATGCCGTCCGCAGCGAGCTTCTCCCGGATGTCAGGTGACCCGAGAATCTGCGCGATCTGGTGATTGATGTGCTGGACGATGGCTGGAGGCGTGTGTGCCGGCGCGACGAGACCGTACCAGCCGACGACGCTGTAACCGGTCAGGCCGGCCTCCGCGATGGCCGGCAGATCGGGCAACAAGCCGGACCGCTTGGAACTCGTTACGCCGAGCGCTTTCAACCTGCGGGCTTTTACCTGCGGCATCGCAGAAATCGCGCTCGCGAGGAGCAGCTGCACCTGCCCGCTCATCAGATCGATCATCGCTTGGCCGGCACCTTTGTAGGGCACGTGAACCATGTCGACTTTCGCCACGTCCTTGAACAGCTCCATGCCGAGATGTGCCGAAGAGCCCGTGCCGGAGGAGCCGTAGTTCAGCGCGCCCGGTTTGCTCTTTGCGAGCGCGATGAGCTCCTTCACCGACTTCACGGGCAGCGACGGATGCGCGAGCAGCACGTAAGGTTGAGAGGTCATCTGCGTAATCGGCGCGAACGTTGCCTGTATGTCGTAGGGCACGCGGGTGACGAGCGCAGCGTTGGTGAGTTGACTGCCGGACACGACGAGCAGGGTATAGCCATCCGGGACAGCTTTTGCCGCAAGCTCCATCGCGATCGTTCCGCCCGCGCCCGCGCGGTTGTCCGTGACCACCGGCTGACCCCACCGCTCCGTCAGCTTCTGCCCCACAGCACGCGACAGAATATCGCTGCCCCCGCCGGGTGCAAAACCCACCAGCAGCCGCACCGGTTTTATGGGATAGCGCGGCTCCGTTTGTGCATTCGCGCCGAACGGCAGCAGCATGCAGACAAAGCCTGCGCACCAACCGGCAATCATTCTAATGCCCATTTTCCCTCCTCCTCGAATCGTTCGATCTGAAGCAAAGCGAATCGTCTTGTGCCCGTTCCGGTCACGACGCGAGAGCCTGCTCGCGCAGGTAGCGCTCGCGCGCGAACTCGGGAAGCCCGCCGGCTGCGAAGATCCGTTCGATAAGCGGCGGAAACCTGCGGAGCTCGATGCTCGCGCCGCTCACCGGATTTCGCACGACCCCGGCGGGATAGTCGACTTCCAGCGTTTCGCCGTCGTGCACGACCCCCGTTATGCCCGGGGCCATGAAAATCGGGATTGCCCGCGCGATGCTGTTGCGAAGGAACAACCGCGCCACCGATTCGGCGACGATCGCCGCGACGCCGACTTCGCGCAGGACGAGTCCCGGACGGCTCGACCCGCAGCCGAAATTGCGCCCGGCGACGAGGATGTCGCCGGGGCGGACTTCCTTCGGGAATTCGGGCCGGTACGCTTCCATCGTGTGCTGCTTCAACTCATCCATCGTCGGATACCGGTAATACGGATTGATCGCATCGGTCTCGATGGAGTCGCCGAATTTCCAGACGCGGCCGCGAATCCTGCGGTTCAGATCAAATGCCATCGAACACCTCTTTCGGATTGACGATTTCGCCGGCGACTGCGGCCGCTGCGACAGTAAGCGGTCCGGCAAGATAGATGTCGGCTTTAAGGCTGCCTTTGCGCCCCTTGAAATTGCGCGTGGTGGCGGTGATGCATACCTCGCCATCCGAGAGAAAGCCGACTTTCGGCTGGCATACACCGCATCCCGGCGTGACAACTTGTGCGCCGGCTTCGAGCAGGGTTTCGACGAGGCCCGCTTTGACGCACTGCAGATATACCTGCTGTGAGGCTGGTGAAATGAGAAAGCGCACACCTTTCGCGACTTTACGACCCTTGAGTACGCGCGCCGCGATCTCGATGTCTTCGAAGCGGCCGTTCGCACACGAGCCGATAATCGCTTGCTGGATTCGCTGACCGGCGAGTTCGTCCACCGGCGCGACGTTTCCGAACTGATGCGGCCTGGCGACGACGAATGGCATGTCCTCGATGTCGAGTACGATCTCCTTCTCGTACTCGGCGTCCGGATCGGCCGCGATCGGCTCGTAACGCTTGTCGGTGCGGCCCCGCAAAAACTCGCGCGTCGTCTCGTCGAAAACGAACATCGCCAACTTCGCACCGACCTCGACCCCGTGCGCCGCGAGGCACATGCGGCTGTCGATCGACAGTTGCGGCACGAGCGAACCGTCGTACTCCATCGACATGTTGCCGGCGAAGTCGTCGCCGTACCGACCAGCGAGGTAAAGAACGATGTCCTTGGCGATCGGGTAGTTGGGTTGATGCCCGTTCAGCACGACCTTGATCGACTGCGGCACCTGGAACCACAGCTCGCCGAAGAGCAGCACGTAGAACATATCGGCGCGCGTGATGCCGGTCCCGCCCGCATTGAGCGCGCCATAGCTGATCGTGTGCGAATCGTTGCCCACCACCAACTCACCGGGCCGCATGAGGCCGTAATCGGCCATCATCTGGTGCGAGATGCCGGGCTCGGAATCATGGAAACTTCGAATACCGAGCCGTTCCACTTCCCTGCGGATGAGCGCGTTGTCGTCGGCCTGCTTTTGCGAGAGCGTCGGTTGGTGATGATCGACCAGTACGAATATCCGCTCAGGGTCCCACACGCGCGGTAGCCCTTCGTTGAAACCGGCCTGCAGCGCGAGATCGTGCATCGGCTCCGAGGCATGGTAATGAACCATCGCGCCGTCAATTTGCGCTTCGATTATGTCGCCGGCGCGCACCGGTTTACCGGCAAGGTTATGCCCGGAAAATAATTTCTCGGCCATCGTCTGTGCCATGTTGTTTCTCTCCGTGCGGATCAGTCCCGGGTCTCGGGAAAGAGCTGCTTCAGCCGTTCTTTCTGCGCGCTCCGGACATGACCTCGCGCGGCCTCTTCAGCTGCGTCCGGGTCGCGCTTCCGTATCGCAGCCAGGAGTTCACCGTGTTCGGCCAGGGCGCCCTTTGCGCGGTGTGGGAGCAGCATCTGGCTCTTCCCGAGCAGCCACATCGAATCGTTTACCGCGCTCAGGCTCTTTTCGAGGTAGCGGTTGTGCGCGCCGCGGTGCACGGCCTCGTGAAAGAGCCGGTTGTGCCGCGCCAGCTCTTCGAAATTGCCCTGCAGGCGCTCCTCGCGCTTCACAAGTTCCTCGAGTTCCATGACCTCAAGGTCGGAGGCATGGCGCGCGCAGAGGCGCGCTGCCGTACCTTCGAGCACCTCGCGCATCACGTAGAGTTCGAGCATAGCCTGGCGGCTCAAGGAAGCGACTACAAGACCGGTTCGCGGCTCCAAGGTGAGCATGCCGTCGCTCTCGAGCCGGCGTAACGCCTCGCGGACCGGTGTACGGCTCACCTTGAGCCATTCCGCGACTTCGATTTCCATGATGCGCTGACCTGGCCGCAAAGCACCCTGCTGGATCGCTTCACGCATCTTCTGATACACGAGCTCGCTGAGCGAGGCGTAATGTTGCTCCTTCTTCGCGGCAGCCGCTGAGACGCGCGCGACAGACTTTCGAAGCAGTGCTGTAGTCGAGCCCATGAATCCGCTCCTATGTATTTACAAGGCTGCGCGCAGAGGCGATCTCTGTGCTGCATGCGCAGCCGCTTCCCGCCCGGCGATGCGCCCAAACACGGACCCGGCCATCAAGCCCGTGCTCCCTGGATAGTTGAAGTAATACAGTCCGCCCACGAGCTCGCCCGCCGCATAAAGCCCAGGAATCACCGCATCCTCCATGTCAAGCACATGAGTACCGGTGTCGATCTTGAGGCCACCAAACGTAAAGGTGATGCCGCATCCGACGGAATACGCCTCGAACGGCGCGACTTCAATCGGATTCGCCCAGTTGCTCTTGTTCACCTCGAGCCCCAGGGTGCAGCGGCCGTCCCTTACGTTCGGATCGAACGGCACGTCGCGTCTGACGGCGGCGTTGAATTGCCGGACAGTGTCCAGGAAGTTCCGCCCATGCACATCCTGCATGCGGTCCGCAAGTTCCTCGAGCGTGTTCGCGGTGACTTTCGTTGCGCCGCGCAACTTGTATTCGTCGCGCAGCAGCGGCTTCACCTGTTGATCGAAAATCTGCCACGCGAAGCTGCCCGGCTGCTGCAGCACGACGCGGCCGTACTTGGCGTAAGTGTAATTGCGGAAATCGGCGCCTTCGTCGACGAAGCGCTTGCCGTCGGCGTTCACCATGATGCCGAACGGATAGCTGTGACGGTAACCCGCGTGCGGATGCTCGACGTCGCCGTAATCCGGCGCGTAACGTTCCCAAGCCACCGAGTGGCAACCTGACCACTGCCCGTAGGATTGCGCGCCAATGTTGAGCGCCATCTGGATGCCGTCGCCGGTGTTGTAGCGCGTGCCTCGTACTTTGGCCATGTCCCAGCCAGGACCGAGGTAGCGCGTGCGCATTTCGCGGTTCGCCTCGAAGCCGCCGCTTGCGAGCACCACAGTCCTGGCGCGCACCACCTCCTCGACGCCGTTCGCGATGACGCGCACGCCTTCCACGCCATTCGATCCGCGGACGAGATTCCTGGCCTGCGTGTGGTAACGCACCGTGATACCGTGCTTGTCCGCGGCCTTGTAAAGCAGATCGACCAGTCCGCGCCCGCCGCCGTTCGCATAGATGACCACGCCGCCAAAGAACTTGAAACGGCCATTGACGTTGTAGGCTTGCCGACCGTAGTTGGCCATGAACTTGACGCCACGCTCGCGCATCCAGTGCACGGTATCGGTGCTGTTGCGCACGATCGTCTCGGCGAGATCGGGATCGATGTAATATTGGGTGATGCGGCCGAGATCATCCAGATAGTCTTCAGCCGTGTATTGGCCGAAGTCGGTCCGTCCGATTTCCTCGTCGGTAAGATCCGGAACGATCTTCTTGATGTCGTCCGCGCCGTGATGCACGATGCGAAAGCCGCCGCCGGTAAACGCGCTGTTGCCGCCGCGCTTGTCCTCCGGCGCCCGTTCGAGCACGAGCACGCTCGCGCCCTGTTCCTGCGCCGACAGCGCGGCACAGAACGCGGCATTTCCACCGCCGACCACGACTACGTCATAGGGCTGATCGCTCATTATTGTTCTCCATTACCCTGCACGCCCGATGTGTTTGCCCGTACCTGAGATCTTGAACGAAACCCGAGGAAGAACTAGGCGGAATTCATGTGTATACACGATAATACATTACAATACATGGCGTGACCAATCGTTCCCGTGAACAGGCGTCGACCGTTACGACGCCAAACGGCGGAGAAAAGCGCAACAATGAATACTGAATCGAAAGGTGTGCGCCTGCGCAAACTAATCAACCGCAAGGAAAAGGTATTAGTGGTGCTTCACCCGCCCACTGCCGCTCACGGACGCCTCATGGAGCACGCGGGTTGCGAGGCGGGATTCGTTGGCACCGGAGGTGTCGTCGGTGCGTACACCGGGCTCGCCGACGTGGGCGCGCTTACCATGATGGAATGCGTGCAGATCGCGGGCTGGATTGCGCAAGCGGTGAATTTTCCAATCATAATGGACGGTGACACCGGCCACGGCGGCATCATGGCCGTGCGGCGCATGGTGCGCGAGTGCATACGTGCGGGCATCGCCGGCGTGCGCATCGATGATCAGCCAATCGAAGGCAAGCGCCGGACCCAGACCGCGGGCATGGAAGTCGTGCCGATCGAGCAGGCGATCGCGCGCTATCGCGCCGCCGTCGACATGAAAAACGAGCTCGATCCCGGTTTCGTCATCATGGCGCAGTGCTACGCCCGGGATGCAGCGAACGGCGATCTCGAGGACACGATCACCCGGCTCAAAGCGTATCGGGAGATTGCCGGCGTGGACTGGGTGCAGCTCGAATCACCGCACTCGGTGGACGAGATCAAACGCGCACGGGCCGCGGTGCAAGGTCCGTTTTCTTTCATGAAGGGAAAGCTGCCCCGCTACCTCGACCTGGATGGGCACCTCGCGCTTGGCGTCAATATCGCGTGGTATCCGGGCTTCACGCACCACGTTACATGGGCTGCTCTTTGGGATTTCATGCAGGACTTCCAAGCGCGCGGCATCACAGCGTGGGAGGAGTTCCTCGCGAGCCGCAAGGACCGTCCTTATCCGGAGCCTACGGTCGGGCCAGAAGGCGAAGGTGCGGACAAGCAGCGCGAGATCGAGGAGCGCTATCGCTCGCCGGGAGCGCTCAAGAAATTCCGAGATGGGCGATGAGATTATCTCTGTCGGTGATCGTCACATCGCGAGGCAAGCGGCCGCACGCTCGCGTACTGGCGCTCGTCACGCCTTGCCTTGCGCTATAGGTGGCGTGCCCTTGCCGGATCAAAGCTTCTTACGAGTAAGTCTCGAGTACCCGGTGTTCTTCCGGGTCCTCATCCGTGACGACTGCCGCGACCCAGCTTCGGTAACTACTTCACCAGCAAGGAACATTCCATGTACTCTAAAGCGTTGATTTGTTGATATCTTTAACCAGCCGACCGTTGCCCATTTTGCATAACAGCGCTGGACAGCGCTTTACAGCACCGTTGCAAAAGCGTTGCAGAGGATTTTCTTCGCGGAGCACTCATTTCCGGCGTTGGAAAATCTCCTTGCGGGATCTTCTGCAGCTTTGACGAGGCACCTGCTTTGCACGACGCGGATTCCGAAACCGCGGCCACGGCGAGAATGGGTTGATATCCGTGATCGCTTTGTTTAAGCTATTTGAATCATTCTGATTAAAGAGGATTGCCCGCATGGATATCGAAGTGCACCAAATCCTGTAGCGCACCGCGCTGCTCATATCTGACGCTAGCCTTTCAGCGCGGTCGCTGTCATCAATTCCCGAATATCGGGCAGGTTGTCTACAGATATGATCATGGCGAGGAGGTGATCAGCCTTGCCGGCGCTCATCGCGCAGACCGCGCAGCTCAGAAACTTCTCCTGATGCTCACGCTCGGGTATTGGCCACGAGCGGGAGCCTGGGCCCTTGTCCACGCGCATGGAAAATTCCCCGCGCGGTGTCTTTACGGCGATGTCGGTGTAGCCGACAGTGCCCGAATAGACCGCCGTATCAGCGACGCGGTAGCGTTCGACTTTCTTCATCATCGCCCGCGCCGCCGGCCGCTGTACCGCCTTGTCCGTGAAACTTTGCAGATTGAGCCTACCGTCGATTACCAATGCCGCAACCGGATATTGCGCGCTAAACTTTCCCTCGAGGCCTGTTTGCGGATCGTTATAGACCAGTGGCTCGTCTGCCCCGGGCGGAAAGCCGATCCGCACGGCTTCGATTTCATCCGGTTTAATTTGGTGCGCGGCGATTAGCTCGAGCAGGCCGCCCAGCCCCCGGTGACTGCAGTAACAGCACGGCCAGCGCTTGTAATTCATGCCGGGCTGCACAAGATCCCAGGGGCTGCCGAGACGCTGGACGTATTGCCCTGCGTTCTTCTCCTCCGCGCCGTATAAACGCTGGAAGCTGTCGTTGCCGTCGAAGATCGCCTCGTTTGCGGTGAAGCCGCGGCGCGCCATGTCCTCGGCCAGGATGGCGCTGCGTGCCGCATGCCCCGACTGGAAGGACTTCGACATCGTGCCGAAGTTGCGGAGGATGCCGCCGCACTCGGCCGCAGCAATCCCCCAAGCGTTGCGCAAGACCTGCTCGCTATCTCCGCGTAAGTGCGCCGCGACTGCCGTCGCAGCGAAGATGCCAACCGTCGCCGTGTTGTGCCAGCCTTTCAGATAATGGCTGTCGCCAAAGATGCGCCCCAGCTTGCCCGCGACTTCTATCCCAATCGCATACGCGAGCAGCACTTGCTTACCTGATGCGCCCATCTGTTCACCCACGGCGAGCGCAACGGGTAACGTGCTTGCGCTGGCGTGACCGCGCAAAGTCGAGAGCGTATCGTCGAAGTCGAGGACGTGCGTAGCGATCGCGTTGGCAAACGCAGCTTCGGCTGGCGCGGTCGAGAAGTTTGCGCCCCAAACGCTTGCGACTGGCCGCGCGCCCATCTCCGCGACATGCTCGCGCGCGAGCCGCGCGGCCGGTTCAGTGACTCCTGCCAGAGCACATCCAAGAGTATCCATGAGGGCGACCTTGGCCGCTGCCTGCACTTCGCCCGGAAGCGCCTTGGTTTCGCAAACGAAGCGCGCCAGCTGCTGCGTCAGCACGATCTGCTCACTGTTGAGACCCGTTCAATTCAATCCCACGGCCATGGAATTACGCCGAGGGTCATAACCGCCGAGCATATGTCGTGTCAGCGGATCCACCGCCACCCCTTCCACCCCGCCCACGCGGTCACTCCACGCCGGGAATTCGAAGACCTCATGCCCCATCGCGGCAAGCGCCTGCCGCGTCGCGCTGCTAACGCGCCGCTCGATCCCCACGCGGCCTCGCAAATCCTCGATCTTGAAGCGCGGAGCCTCGATCGCGCGTTGGATGTCGAGACCGTAATCAATCATCTGGCTCACAACCTGCACCATGTACTGGACAATGCCGAAACCGCCGGGACTGCCGAGCGTTGCGTGGGGAACACCGCTTTCCGCGAGTATCGTCGGCGCATGGCCGATGTTCGCACGATGGAAGGGCGCCACCTGGTTGGCGCCAGCCGCAAGCGACATCCACCAAGTGCGGTCGTTCACAAGGAGTCCGGTTCCCTCCACCATGTCGGCGCAACCAAATCGCGACCCTATGGTCTGCGTGGCGCTCACCATGTTGCCCTGGGCGTCCGCCACGACGAAATGCGTCGTGGCGGAGGCCGATGATTCCTTCTCACCGCGCGGCGTGGCGCCGCGAGCGTCGATGCTCAGGCGCAATACGTCCGCGTAACCTTTGTCCGCGAGCCGCGCGACATCCATGTCGAGAAAATCCGGATCACCGCCTGCACTGCGCCGGTCAGCGAGGGCGAGTTTCAGTGCCTCGATGGTTAAGTGGAGTGCCTGCTCGCCGTGATACGGCATCTCACGCAAGGCGTACCCTTCCAGGATGTTGAGCGCCTGTATGACGTACGCCCCTGCCGTAGGCGGCGCTGTCACGATGACGTCGTTGCCCCGGTACGTACCGCGTACCACGTCCCGCCATACACAGCGATACCGGCGCAGATCCTCCCGCGTGATCACGCCGCCATGCCGCTCGCTATGCCTGACGATGCGCGCGGCCGTTTCGCCGTCATAGAAGGCGTCACGACCGCCGCGCGCGAGGCGGCGCAGCGTCTCGGCAAGCTCCGGCTGCCTCAGCCGCTCGCCTTCCCCGAGCACGGCCCGGTCGTCCTTGAAGAAAACGCGTCGCGTAGCGGCACAAGGAGCAAGCTTGGTGCGGTACGCCTGCAGCGCAGCAGCCAGATATCGATTGACGAGAAAACCTGTTGCGGCGATCTCGATGGCAGGATCGAGCAGCTCCTCAAAGCGCAGGCGCCCGTAACGCTGTGCAAGCTCGACCCACGCGGCAGGCGTGCCGGGCACCATCGCGGTGATCATGCCGAGGTGGCGCTGTTCCGGCGGCTCCTCTTGAAACACACGGGAATCGGCAAGGACGTCGAGCCCGAAGTGTTGCGCAATGCGCTGCGGCGAGATGGCAGCCGGACACGTGGAATACCCATCGAGGTAGGCGTACTGGCGGCTTTCAGCGTGGTAGAGGAGCCATGCGGAGTCACCCGCCGGTGCCGCCCAATCCGGGCTCAGCACGGATATCGCGGCGCCGAGGGCAACTGCAGCGTCGATTGCGTTGCCGCCCCGGCGAAGCACGTCGGCGCCGACCTGCGAAGCGACCGGGTGCATTGAAGACGCCATGCCGCGTGTGCCCCAGATCTGCACCGGGGGACGGCCATCGCATTCGGTGAGCCACGCGGCATCGATGACCGCTTGCGTTTTTTCCGTTGCGGCTGCAGTCATGGCATCTGCGGCAACATGGCTACAAGAAGTGCTTCGCCGCTTCGAGGAAGCGCGCGTACGCTGCAGGGTCGATCTGCAAGGCGTCGCCAAGCGAGTCCGGCATGGCGAAAGCGGCGAACGTTTTTTCGAGCGCATTACGCTCGAGACCGCGGACGATGAAGACGATACGTGTGCGTTCGTCCGACGTCGGCCACCGTTCCAGTGGTACGGGCTCGTGGATCACCGTCTGCACCGCGTGGATGATGTAGGGATCGCCCGCAACGTTTACGATGCCTTTGACGCGCAGCAGTTGCGGGCCCTTGAAGCTCGCCAGCATGCTGAGCCAGGTGGCAAGCCCCGCGATACTGACCAGCCCGTCGTGGATGAGGGTGAATGTCCGGATGTCGCCCGCATGCAGCGTATGTATGTTTCCGCCACCCGCCATGGGAGTCTTGGGCGTATCGAGCCCGAGCCAGCGTTCGAGGTCTGCTTCCCGCGTGCGTCCATCCCCCGCGCCGCGACCGAACAACAGCTCCGGATCGATCTCGCCATGCAGGACCGGAATGAGCTCCGCGCCCGGATTGATCTTCTTCACGGCCGCTTCGACCTCCAGCCGCGCATCCGGCACTGCCAGATCAGTCTTGCTGAGCAGCAGCACATCGGATACGGCTATCTGCTTGCGCACTTCGTCCTGCGTCGCGAGTTGCCTAAGCGCATGCACGACATCGACTACGCCGACCACCGTATCGAGCCGATAGAGCCGGCTCAAGTCGGTGTCGGTTACAATGGTCTGCACTATGGGGACCGGATCCGCGAGGCCCGTCGTCTCGATAAGTATGTGGTCGAAGGCGGGAATCTCGCCGCTTGCTCTCTTCCGCGACACGTCGGTCAACGTGTCTACCAGATCGCCTTTCACCTCGCAGCACAGGCAGCCGTTGGAAAGAAGCCGCACGTTCTCGGCGGGCGTGGACACCAGCAGATGGTCAATGCCGACTTCGCCGAACTCGTTGATGATCACCAGGCTGTTCTTGAGTGAGGCGTGCTGCAACAGATGATTGAGCACGGTCGTCTTGCCACTGCCGAGAAAGCCGGTGATGATCGAAACGGGCAGCATAAGCGACCTTATCCTTTTAGCAGCTGCCGTGCAATGAGCGAGCGCTGGATTTCGTTAGTGCCGCCGCCGATCTGGTAATGGCGCAGATAGCGGTAAAACTGCGTGAGCGGCAACTCACTCGATTCGCCCATCGCGCCGTGGATCTGGATCGCGTGATCGAGACAGCGGGTGCCCCACTCAGCGGCGACCATTTTCACCAGCGCCGCTTGTGCTCTCACGTCTTCACCGCCGTCGGCGCGCGCAGCCATCTCGTACGTCAATGCGCGCAACGCCATGATATCGACGTGCATATCGACGAGCTTCCACTGTATCGCCTGGCGCTCCGAGATCGGTCGTCCGAACGTCACGCGCTCCTTGGCCCATTTGATCGACATGTCGAGCGCCCGCTGCATCTTGCCGAGCGAATACGGACCGCGCAACAGGCGATCGTGTATCGTCAGCCACTTCTGACCGAGTCTGAACCCGTTTCCCACTTCGCCAAGCACGTCCTCGGCTCCCACCTTGCAGTCGTCGAAGCGGATGATGTATTGCGCGGCTTTCTGGCTGAGCCACGTCGGGATGCCAGGTTCCTCGATTTTCACCCCCGGGCTGTTGCGCTGGACGACGAACATCGTAATGCCGCCGCGCTGGCGCTTCTCAGCGTCGGTCACCGCCTGCAGCAGGATGATGTCCGATTCGGCCGCGCCGGAGATCCACATCTTGGTGCCATTAATCACCCATTGCGAGCCGTTCCACACCGCACTCGTCTTCATCATGCCACCGGGATCGGAACCGGCATTGGGCTCTGTCTGCGCGAAGCAATGGATCATCTTGCCTTCGATCACCGGCTTCAGAAAGCGCTCGGCCTGCGCGCCTCGGCACTCGTACAGGATGTTGGGCACGTTCACCCACGGGAAAGGCACCGCGGTGTACATGAATTCCTCGATGATCGCGATCTGAGCGAGGAGCGAGAGCCCCATGCCCCCGTGCGCCTCGGGCACCATGACATACCACAAGCCGGTGTCGCGGGCGATTTTCTCCAGCCGGCGCACGACGTCGGGCGGAAAGACGGCCCGCAGATTGGTTATCGGCTGCAGGCCGTAGGCCTGCTCGGGCGATTTGAGGTAAGCCTGCTCAAGCGGCAGCAGTTCTTCATGCACGATCTTGCGCGCTACTTTGCGGAACTCCTTCACTTCCGCAGGCAGTTGATACAACGGCTCGCTCACAGCGGATGCATGCATGGGGTGGCTATCCTTTATCGTCTTTTTTTCGTCGTTATGGCGCTTCAGGCGGTGGCGGCAGCGCGGGCCCGTTCCCGCAGCGTCTTCAGGTTCCCGCCGCGCATCACCGAGCCGGGCAGCGGATGGCCCACGATGTCCTCCGCGAGTTGCGCGGCCGCAATTAACACATCGAGATTGACGCCGGTCTCTATGCCCATTTCCTCGCACATGAACACGAGATCTTCGGTGCAGACGTTGCCGGCAGCACCCTTGTGTGCCGCAAACGGACACCCGCCGAGCCCCGCGACAGACGCGTCGAGTATGTCCACGCCCATCTCCAGCCCGGCATACACGTTCGCGATGCCCATCCCGCGTGTGTCGTGAAGATGCAAAGCTAGACGTAGGGCTGGGAATTTCTCACGCATTGCACCGACCATGCGCTTGACCGACTGTGGCGTCGCCCATGCCATCGTATCGGCGAGACTGAAGACTTTGATCTCAAGCGCATATTCCGCCGCAAGATCGAGCACCTGCTGCGTCAGATCCAGGACTTTCTGCCGGGAAATGTCGCCTTCAAAATTGCAGCCGAAAGCCGCCATGATGGAGCCGCGCTCCACCGGCACGCGATGCTCCTTGTACATTTCGATGATACGGCGTTGCGCTTCGATGTTCTCCTGCAGCGTGCGGTTCTGGTTACGCTTGAGGAAGGCCTCGGACGCGGTGAGCGCAATTGATCCCTTGACATCGAGTTTTCCGGCCGCGAGCGCCCGCTGCAGACCTTTCTCGTTGAGCCACAGCGCCGTGTAGCGCACACCGGACTGTCTGGTGAAGCCCTTCACCACTTCATCGGCGTCCGCCATGCCCGGCACGTTCTTCGGGGGCACGAACGAACAGACCTGGATTTGCGCGAGCCCGGTGCGCGAAAGCGCGTCCACCAGCTCGACTTTGCGCCGGGTCTCGATGGGCCCCTTCTCGAACTGAAAGCCTTCGCGCGGGCCCTCTTCGTTGATTTGCACTCGTTTCGGCAGATCAGGCACGACAACACTCCTTGGCTTATCGCCGTAGTTCACTCATTGCGTGGGCGGCACAAAGGGATACGGCACAGGCTCGCCGTCACGATAGGGCAGCGCGATCACCGCCGTGCCGGGGGTCGATTCCTTCTCCTGCTCGTTAAGAATGCCGAGCTCGACCTCCACGAGCCCATATGATTTCCACTCCCGTTTCGCGGCGACGCGGCCCCACACCCTGAGCGTCTCGTTCTCCAGATTCATGGCGCGAAACTGGAAGCTCACCTTCCATACCCATCCGTCGTCGCCAGCCCACTCGCGGAGCAGCTGCATGACGAACTGCTGCTTCAATGTGCCGTTCACAAGAATGCCGGGAAGCTTGTCATGCTCCATCGCAAACGGTTTGTCGTAATGGATCTTGTGCCAATTCTCCATCGCCGCGGACCAGCGCATGAGATGCGCACTGGTGAGAGGCCCTTTCGGGAGCGGTCCCAGCATATCTCCCACGTTCACGGACTCGTAACGCATCACCTCATCTCCGGATCTGGTGTTTCTGCACGCGCAGCAGCAAGTCACCGTTGCCGGCCCGATACTCGGTCTCGATCACTACGAGCAGCATTGGTCCTTTGCTGCTGTGCTTTTCGGTGATGCTCGCGTACCGCGATTTGGCGGTCACGCTTTCCCCCTGGCGCGCGTAACGGAACACCTCGACTTCCGTACCGGCATTCAAAAAGCCGATGCCCTTGGGCAGCGGCAACGGCGGCAGGCCCTGTGCAGTAGAGCCGACGATGCCGTCGAAGTCAAGATTGCGGGCGTGCTCCTCGAATGGGTCACGCGTGCCGAACGGCCGCCGAAACATGTTCATCGGGAACAGGGCCGGCGAAACAGGCCCGCCGTAGCGCGAATCGCCGCGCTGCTCTTCGGCATAAAAGATCGAGGCGTCGTCCATGTACGCCTGAACATAACGTCGCACTGCGCCGCGCTCCACCACATCGCAAGCGGTCTCGTTGTCGCTTTCCGCGCCGATCAGGCGTTCGATTTCCGGCGTCATCAAACCCACCTCAGTCCTCCTTTCTGTGCTTTAACCTAGCGCGACAACGCCTTCTCTCACAAGGCGCTGCAGCTCTGGGTCGGTGTAGCCAAGCGACTTCATGATTTCCTTCGAGTGTTCTCCAAGGCGGGGCGGTCCCGTCCGCACGCCGCCCGCGGCATCCGAGAACTTGATCGGCACGCCCGCCATGCGGATTTTGTCGGAGCCGCTGCTCCCCACTTCTACGATCATGTCCCGGGCCTGTACCTGTTCTTCCTGTACCACCTGGTCGATGGGCAGCACCGGCGTGCACGGGATGCCGAGCGGGCCAAGGCGTGCACGCCACGCTGCGACGGACTCGCGCGCAAAGATCTCAGTGAGCGCAGCGATGATGGTCTCCCGGTTCACCATGCGTCGTTGGGGGCTATTGAAACGCGCATCATCGCCCCACTCCGGCATGCCGAGCGCGCTGCACAGGTCACGCCACATGCGATCGGTAAACACCGCGACAACCATCCAGCCGTCGCTCGCCTTGAACGCCTGGTATGGAACGAGTCCCTGCGCCGATGACCCCTTGCGCTCGGGCGCCTTGCCGCTCGCGAAATACGCGGTGCAGTGATAGGAGAGCATCGCGATCTGACCTTCGAGCAACGACGTATCGACGCGCTGACCCTTGCCGGTGACGTTGCGCATCTGCAGCGCCAGCAGCACGCCGGTCGTCGCGAACATGCCGGCCCCAATGTCCGCCACCGAAATGCCCATTTTCACTGGGCCCCGGCCGGCTTCGCCGGTAATGCTCATGCCGCCCGCGTAGGCCTGCATCGCTACGTCGTTCGCGCGCTCGTCCTTCAAAGGTCCGGTCGCACCATAACCCGTGATGCTGCAATAGATGAGTCGCGGATTCTTTCGATGCAACATCTCGTATCCGAGTTCCGCGCGCTCCAGCGCACCGGGCCGGAAGTTATCGATCAGGACGTCGGCATCGAGCACCAATCGCTCGACTACGGCCCTTCCCTCTTTGTTCTTCAGATCGACGGCAAGGCTTTTCTTGTTCCGATTAACGGCTGCGAAGTAATGCGACATGCGCCCCTCGAAAAATGGCGCCCAGTTGCGGCTTTCGTCGCCCTGGTCGGTGCGTTCGACCTTGATCACGTCCGCGCCATAGTCAGCGAGCATCATCCCGCAGTACGGTCCGGCCATAGCGACGCCGATTTCAATCACCTTCAGTCCCTGCAGCGGCGCCGGCAACTGCGTTCCTACCATGCGGTCGTTCCTCCATCCACGGACAGTATCGTGCCAGTAACAAAGTTGGATGCATCTGACGCAAGATAAACAGCGGCGCCCTTCAAATCATCTTCCCCGCCTGGGCGGGCCAGCGGTATCTCGCCGAGGATGTGCTCTTTGCGCTCTTCGTACCGTCCCCGGTTTCGGCTGGCAAGGAAAAAGCCGGGTGCGATTGCATTTACCAGGATGTTGTGATGCGCCCACTTCACAGCGAGGTCGCGCGTCATGTTGACCACGGCACCCTTTGTGGTGTTGTAAGCGATGGAATTGTGCACGGATGGGTCCTTGCCGCGCAGCCCCGACACTGAGGCAATATTGATGATCTTGCCGCGCTTCCGTCTGATCATTTCCCGGCCGAAGATTTGCGAACAAAGGAAGGTGCCCGTCACGTTGAGATCGATCACGTATTGCCAGCGATCGAGCGGCATCTCCTCGGGTGCGGCGAACCAGGCACGCCCCGCGTTGTTGATGAGCACGTCGACGCGACCAAAGCGAGCCATCACCTCATCCTTGAGGTGTTCTACTTCGTTCAACTGGGAAACGTCGCAGCCCGCCGCAAGCACCTCGACGCCGATCGCGCGGAGCCCCTCTGCGGCTTGCTCGCAACGCTCGGCGTTGCGGGCGCAGATGACGATATGAGAGCCCGCCTCCGCGAGGCCCCGTGCCATCTGCAGACCCAACCCGGCCGAACCGCCGGTGATAACGCTCACCCGTCCTGTGAGGTCGAAGAGTTCCCGTATCGTCGCCATCTCACGCGTTGTCGATGATTTTCCACGAGCCAGGCTCGAACTGGATCACGCGCCGTGGCGTGGCAGAGAGTTTGTCCACCCACGGCTCACCCTCCTTCATCACCATCTTCATGTTCTCCTTGTCGCACAGCACGGCAATGTCCTTCGAGGGATCGCCGTCCACCGCCAGGATATCGGCCAGCTTGCCGTTCTCCAGCGTGCCTAGGTCCTTGCCCAGCCACAGCGCCTCGGCCGCGTTCCTGGTCGCCGTCTGGATAGCCTCCATGGGTGCCATGCCCAAATTGACGTAAAGCTCCAGTTCCCGGGCGTTGGTGCCGATCTCCGGTTCCGGTCCCAGGTCGGTGCCCATCGCGATTTTGATACCCGCCTGATGCATTACCTTGAAAGTCTCGAAAGTATAGGGCTGAATCTTCTTCATCTTGTCGAGAATGTTTCGTTGCGTGCCAATCTTCGCGCGCACCTCGATCGCGTGATCGGTGCGGTGCGAAAGCGTGGGCGTCACCGGAATACCGGAGTCCTTGATCATGGCGATCGACTCCTTGTCGTGAAACACCATATGCTCGATCGTGTCTACCTTTGCCCGAACGCACATCTTGTGCGATTCGGCGGTAAAGCAGTGCGCAGCAGTCGGCTTATGGAACGCGTGTCCTTCATCGACAATCGCCTCCAGTTCCTCAAGCGTCATATTGCGAACATCGGGTTCCTCGTCCGCAGTTCCGCCACCCCCCGAAACGCTGGTCTTCAATAGGTCCGCGCCGGCCCGAAGATGCTCGCGCGCAAGCGACCGTAACGCCCACGGACCGTCAGCGGTAAACGAAAGATCAAAGTTGCGCGCAGCAGCACGCGGCAGCGTCAAATCCAAATGGGACCCCGTAATGATGGGACGACCGCAAACATGCAACCTCGGCCCCACATGAATACCCGCATTGATTGCATCGCGTACCGCACACGCCTCGAACACAAAGGGCCCGCGCGAAGTCGCACGGCCCAAATCGCGCAGTGTCGTGAACCCCATCTCTAAGCACATCTGGGCATGAAACAGCATGTAGAGCATCTGCAGCTGCGGGGTCACCTCCCAGATCGAGACCCGGTAGTTGGCAAATGACGCGCAGTTGAACGCCGCCAGATGCAGGTGGCAATCGATCAGCCCAGGCATAAGGGTGTATTTGCCGGCGTCGATCACTTGCGCCCCCTCCGGCTCCTTGACCTCCCCCTTCTTGCCAATCGCCTTGATGCGCTTGCCTTCCACAACAATCACCGGGTCCTTGGTCACCGCCCCCCCGTTGCCGTCAATCAGCCAGCCACCTCGTATGACACGAACCTTCGCCTGCGTCGCCGCAACCCCGCCCGTCGCTGCTTCCATATGCGCCTCTCCTCTGGATAGAACTGGACAAAAAAAGTAAGTTCGCGGGGACGCACAGCCTCGATGTCACCGCCCATCACATCATTTGCATACATTAATAGTCACATTATGACTATCATTTCGCCGTTGCAAATGCGAATCCACAGTGACAATATACGCCCTGACAGTCATTGACAAGCTGATTACTCATATAGTGGATATCTCGTGGCGCGCAGCGACGTCAGGAGACGAAAGAAAAAACAGGCACGCAAAGCATCGATCGCACGATTGCGCTGCTCACGGAACTCGCCCTGCACGGCGCAAACGGCGCACGCGTTTCCGAACTTGCGTCCGCGCTCCGACTCGAATACCCGACCGTGCACCGCATGATCCGCTGCCTGGTTTCGCACCGCATGGTGGAGCGGAACGAAGCGACGCCGCGCTACTCGCTGGGCCCGCTGGTCTACGAGCTGGGTCTTAGCGTCCCGGCTAAGATGAACCTTCGCGAGATCTACGACGCGGTCACGACGAAGATCGCAGAGAGCACGGGCGACACCGTGTTCCTGAACGTGCGCAGCGGTCTCGACGTGTTGTGCATCGACCGCAAGGAAGGCACCTACCCGATCAAGACACTCATCTTCGAGGTCGGCAATCGCCGCCCCTTGGGCGTCGGCGCAAGCGGTATCGCGCTGCTCATGCCGCTGCCCAATGACGAACTCGAATCAGTAGTACGCGCTAACTCGACGCGTCTGCAGGCGTACGGAAGCGTCAAACCAAAGAGCGTACTTGCGCTGGTAAGACAGTCGAGGGAGAGAGGTTACGTCGTCACCGAGGACATTGTCGTGCGCGGTGTAAGCGCCATCAGCCTGCCGTTCGGCGGGGGCAAACGTGTGCCGCACGCGGCGATCAGCGTCGCTTGCGTGCCCTCCCGCATGCCGCAGGCACGCCACCGAGAACTAGTTGCCCTTTTGAAGTCCGAGATTAGGAACCTGGAGGAGATCTTTCGTTCCGCAAGCCTGATAATCAGAAGAGTGGCATAACTGGTCATCAACCATGCCCGGAGGCAAGGCGAGGCGGCACAAGACACCAGCACAACCACAAAAGCACGAAGGAGAAAGATGAGAAAATTTCACTACTTAGGGCTTTGGGCTGTTGTGCTGACCACGGGTATCTGCGTGTCCGAAATCACGCATGCTCAGAGCTATCCGTCGAAAAATATTCGCCTTACCATACCATTCCCTCCTGGAGGGGCGAGCGACATTCTTGCTCGCGCGGTTGCGGATCGCCTAACCGATTCCCTGAAGCAGCGCGTTATCGTCGACAACCGCCCTGGCGGAGGCGGTTTGATCGCCATTGACCTGGTCGCGCACGCACCAGCAGATGGCTATTCACTTCTGCAAATTGCAGCGAGTTTTGTGATAAACCCCAGCCTCTACAAGAAACTTCCTTATAACGCGCAAACTGATTTCAGTGCAATAAGCATACTGGCGATCGCGGACAATATTCTCGTTGCCCATCCATCGCTGCCAACCAGGTCAGTCCGGGACCTGATTGCGCTCGCGAAAAAACGCCCTGGCCAGCTCAATTACGGGCACTCCGGATACGGAACACAGTCGTTCCTTGCAGCCGAGCTTTTCAAGCAGATGGCTGAGGTGGATGTGGTGCCTATTCCGTATAAAGGTGCCCCGGCTGCGCTGCTCGACGTGATCGCCGGACAGATTCAGATCATATTTGCGGGTGCCCCGCCCGCGTTATCTCATGTCCGGAGTGGCAAATTGAGACCCCTCGCCGTCGGTGGGAAGAACCGTCTTCCCCAGCTGCCGGGAGTGCCTACCCTTGCCGAAACTCTGCCAGGGTTCGAAGCCAGTGTTTGGTACGGTTTTCTGGCGCCGGCAGGCACTCCTCAAGAAATAGTTGTGCGCCTGAACGCCGAGGTCAACAAAATTCTGCAGCTCCCCGCAACAAAAGAATTCCTTATGGCAAACGGCTTTCGCATTGCTAGCCCAATGACACCTGAAGCGTTTTCCGCTTACATGATTTCCGAGGGTGAAAAATGGGCGCAAGTCCTGAAGCAATCGGGGGTCAGCGCCACAAACTAGCCAGCCTGTCGCAGAGATCCGCCCTATGCTCTAAGGACTTATGTCATGACGCGAAATACAGCTTCCAAGGCAAGTCACGATGACACCACGCTGCCATCCACGGGAGCACAGTGCGCTGCATATGCACTCAAGTCCGCGGGTATAACGAAAGTATTTGCTCTCTGTGGAGATCATGTGAACTCTCTGTTTCACGCCGTAAGCGCCACCGGAATCGAGATTGTCGGTACACGCCATGAGTCCGCCGCGGTTCAAATGGCGGACGGATGGGCCAGAGCCACCGGTCGCCCCGGTGTTGCGATTGTGACCGGCGGCCCAGGCCACACCAATGCAGTTACCGGCGCTGCGGTGGCGCAATATGCGCAATCTCCGGTTCTCGTCATCTCGGGACAGGCCCCCAAGGCACGGCGGGAACGCGGTGGCAATCAGTCGCTGCATCAAGCCAACATCATGCGGCCCGTTACGAAATGGGCTGCTGAAGCGGAAGATGGCACGGGCCTTCGCGAACTCGTTACACGTGCGCTCATGGTGGCGAAAAGCGACACCCCCGGTGCAGTAAGCCTGTCTATCCCGGTCGATGTTGCGGATTCAAAGGTTGACGCTTTATTGGACGCTGCGCCGACAATCCCTACGACGGCTTTCTGGCAGCAAGTAAGCCGCGCTCCGCTAGCACCTTCGGACGCGGATCTGGACGCAGCAGTGAAAGCACTTCACACCGCGCGAAGACCGGTGATTGTCCTCGGCGGCAACCCATTCCAGCATGCGTGCTGCGACCTTCTTGAAACAGCGGTACGCCGGCTGGGAATGCCGACCTTCACAAACGGCCACTCCCGCGGTGTTGTTGCCGATGACGGCAAGACCTGCTTTGGCTTCGCAAGAGCTCGTTTCAATAAATTATTCAGTGAGGCCTCAGAAGCTGATTTGTGGCTCGTGGTTGGCACGGCGATCGACTACAACATCGCATCGGTCGTGTCCAGATCGGCAACCGTGATTCAGATACACCACGACCCTAAGCAGATAGGAGTAGGGCGTCTACCGACACATGCTCTTGTCGGCGGCTCGGCAACCACAATAGACGCTCTTGCGAACGCGCTCCCTACAACCCCTGAAATATGGGACGCATGGCGCGCCAGATTCCAGGCAGGGTACCTTGCACAGACCGCCTACTGGGACAGAAAGACTGAAGAGGCATCCCGGTGCGGCGAGGGTATCCACCCGGCATCGCTGTGCGCCGTCCTGCGGCAGTACTGGACGGCCGACACCACGCTCGTGGTCGACGTCGGCGACTTCATCAACTGGCCTAGAGCATACTTTCCCGCCCTTAGTCCCACCAGGTACATGGATGGTGGGGCGTTGGGTAACCTGGGAGGCGCTCTGCCCATAGGAATCGGCGCCCAGATCGCCCGTCCTGAACAGCCGGTGTGGGTCTTTATCGGAGACGGCGGTTTGGGATTTTACGGTTGGGAACTTTCAATCGCAGCAGAGCATGCGCTGCCTCTCAAGGTGTTCGTTGGCAACGACCGGGCTTGGGGTACCGAGAAGCGGTTGCAGCGCAACAGCTACGAAACGGACATCGCCTGTGATCTGCCTGCCATACGTTATGACCGATTCGCGGAATTGCAGGGAGTGCGCGGCCTTCATGCCACCGACCACAGCCAGCTCACCTCAGCCGTCACGGAACTCATGGCACACGAAGGTCCTTGCCTTGTTAATTTGGAAACGATGCAACTCGCGGGACGTCCTTACGCGGAAACCCCGTGACGCGATGCCGTAACCGCTTGTGAAAATAATGGATATTGACCCTTCAAAGCTTGAGGAACGCGATCAGTACAAATTGATGACCGGTTCCATCGTTCCCCGCCCAATAGCACTTGTAACTACCATGGGGCCGAAGGGCTTCAACGCGGCACCATTCAGCCTTTTCAACATGGTGGGCTCCGCGCCTTGCATGCTGATGTTCTGCGTCGGCAATCAGGGAGACGGATCGGAGAAAGGCACCCTGCAGAACATCCGTCACCTGCCCGAATTCGTTGTTCACATCTGCAACGAAAAAATCGCCGAGCGCATGAACATCTGCTCGACGGACTTCGATCATGGAATAAACGAACTCGAAAAGGCAGGCCTCACCGCATTGCCCTCGCTGCTGGTGAAACCGCCGCGTATCGCTGAAGCCCCAGTGCAGATGGAATGCCGCCTGATGAAAATCGTCGAATTCGGAACGCGGCATCACGTAGTCTTCGGCGAAATCGTCATGTTCCACTTTCATGATGGCATCGTCAACGAACGCTATCACGTGAATGTCGAGAAGCTAAACCCGATCGGTCGGCTATCGGGGTCGCTGTATACGAAGGTGCGGGAACCGTTTCGCATGGAACGACCCTTTCTCGGTGAGAGGCCGAAGCAACTGACTTAGGAAAGAACTGGCATGGACGCTCCACAGCAGAATACCACTGTCACACGACAACCTATCACGAAACAAATCGCTGAATTCGTGCATTCGGCGACCTTTGAGAAGCTGCCGCCTGAAGTCATACAGCTCGCGAAGAACTCTTTTCTCGACACCCTGGGCCTCACTCTCGGCGGCATGACGGAGAGTGCGCCGCAGATCCTCTCCCGTTTCGTGCGGGGTCAGGGCGGAACAGGCAATGCAACAGTACTGGCGGGCAAGTTTAAGACTTCAGCGCCTTATGCCGCACTCGTCAATGGCACCGCCGGAGACATATTCGGGTGGAGTGATATCTCAGTCATTCAAATGACTCATCCTTCCGTATCGATCTGTCCCGCGGTCTGGGCGCTTGGTGAGCAGTTGCACGTCTCAGGCAAGGCCGTGCTGCTCGCCCATGTTCTTGGGCTGGAAGTTGCGGATAAGATCGGTGCGGGGGTAAAACCCGGCTTCCAGCTCAAGGGCTGGCATCCTCTCGCCGTGCTTAATACCTTCGGGTGTGCAGCGGCAGGCGGCAAACTGCTCGGGTTAAACGTGGACAAGTTATGTAATGCACTCGGCATTGCAGGTGCAGAAGCCTCCGGCATGCGCGTGGCGATGGGCACGATGAGCAAGGCGTATGGCGCAGGCCGGTCGGCTCGTGACGGCGTGACGTCCGCGCTGCTTGCGGATCTCGGCTACACCGGCCCGGGCGACGTGATCGAGGGCCGGGACGGATTTTTGCAGACTTTCGGCGATGGCGCGTCGGGAGCAGGCATTCTCGACAATCTCGGCGATCCATATGAATTTTTTTCTCCCGGCATTACCCTCAAGAAATTTCCCGCCTGCACCCGCTCGCATAACGGCATACAGGGAATGCTCGACCTCCGCAAGCGATACGGCTTCGGCTCGTTGGACATCGAATCCGTTGAATGCCTGGTGACCCCCGCGGTAGTCGACTACCTTAAATTTTCTCAGCCCAAGAGCAAGTTCGAGGCGAAATACAGTATGGAATTCTGCCTTGCCACCGTCCTGAGGGACAATGCGGTCACCATCTCCTCCTTCAGCGATGAGCGGGTGCGCGACCCGGAACTCACCACGCTTATGAAAAAAATCAATATGAAGGTCTGGCCCGAATATGCCAAAGATGGCTACAACCCTTCCTATGCACCATACGGCTGTATCGTAAATGTAAAACTAAAGGATGGCCGTCAGTTCTCGGAGCGGGTGGACAAAGGACCGTGGGAGCCCGGCACTTCTCCAAGCTGGGATGATCTCACCGAGAAGTTCCGCGGCAATGCCGAAATGGTGCTTGACAAGCGCGTGGTGGAGCAGGCCGTCGATCTAGTGGCACGGTTGGAGCACATTGAGGATATCAGCACGCTGATGTCCCTCCTTGCCGGAAACTGACATAATATGTTTGATTAATATACAGTCGATACAATTTATCATATTGTGGATATTTACGGGAGCTCAAGAATGCTAGCTGAAAACAGCGCAGTTAAGACACGGTATGTCTACAACTTTGACGAACTCGACCGCGCCCCCGAAGGACCATGCAGCGCAACCGTAACTCCCCGAAGGCTAATTTCAGGCTCCAAGACACTCGCGACCAGCAAGGCAACTTCCACCGGCGCGGTGATCACCGGGGAGCGGTTTCACGTGGCCTTGGTGTGGAAACCGAAGGGGACGGGATCCAAGATCCATACCCATCCGAACGAGCAATTCAATTACGTACTGCAGGGCACTTTAATCGCGGATATCGACGGTCAAGTGCTACTGGTGCCAAAAGGGCATGTGGTTCACATCCCTGCCGGTGTTCCTCACAGCCATGTGTCGACGGCTGACCAGGATGTGCTTTTTTTCGCAGCGAAGGACACGCGTTATGGCATCACCGGGCCAGCGGTTGACGGCAAACACGATGGTCCCCGTTATCTGCCAGGTTTTTATAAACCGGATTTTGGTGCGCCCGGGAACAACCAGTGGGATGTGGGCAGTGATGGGCTACCCGAACCCCAGACAACAAATCAATCCGGTAGGAAAGTACGCTATGTATATAACTTTCATGAGCTTGAGCAAATCCTCGAAGAAAATTGCAGCGCAAAGGTGATACCGCATGGCAATCTGTCGAACCAAACTCCATCCTTTGCTGGAGCACTTGCTGGGCAAAAGGTGCGCGTCGAGTTACATCATATCGCTCGCGGTTCTGGCACCAAGCCAAGCTCTTTGCCATACGAGCAATTTTACTGGGTCCGAAAGGGAACGCTAGTTGGAGAAGTGGATGGTCAGCGCGTCCGAGTTCCAGAACTGTGTGTCTTGCATATACCAGAAGGAATCACGCATGGTATCGCGACGTTACCAGATCAAGACTTAATTTTGTACGTCGTTAAGCCAGCCGGTCACTAGGGACAATACCATGTTTCATTTCAAGATCGCCCTCCTTGCAGCGGGGCTTGCTTTTCCCCACGCTGCTGCTGCTGGACAGAGTACCTGGAAGCCGGAGAAAAACATTGAGTTTGTGATCGGCTCGGCTGCGGGCACTGGGACCGACGTGGCAGCGAGAATAATTCAGCAGTTGTGGCAAGAAACAAAGGCCCTTGATGTACCAAGTGTGGTTGTAAACAAACCAGGGGGAGGTGGTGCCGTAAGTTGGGCCTATCTCGCTCAACGTTCTGCGGATCCTCACCATCTTTTGATTACCTCATACAACATCGTAGGCGGTCATATTACGGGAAGATCAAAGCTAACGTATACTGACTTCACGCCCATATCGCTATTGATAAGTGAGTATATTGCGTACTCGGTTCGAGCAGAGTCGCCGATAAGATCAATACTGGATCTCGTTAACATGCTTAAGAAAGATCCCGGCTCGGTTTCAGTTGCAATATCCGCCGCATTGGGCGGCGCAAACCATATTGCTCTTGCATCGTTTTTGAAGTCAGCTGGAGTAGACCATCGGAAGGTTCGTGTAGTCGTGTTTAATTCAGGCCGCGAATCCATAGTTGCCGTTTTGGGAGGGCACGTGGATTTTATGGTTGCTTCCGGCTCTGCGATTGCGTCAGCTGTCACATCTGGGCAGGTTCGGCCGTTGGCTTTTTCAGCGCCCAAGAGAGTTGGTGGAACGTTCGCATCCATACCTACGCTGGCTGAGGTTGGCTTTCCTGTCTCGGCGGACAATTGGAGAATTGTGATTGCACCGAAGAACTTGACACCCGCTCAAATCAAATTTTGGGATGTTCAGTTTGAGAGACTTACCTCATCAAGAGAATGGAATAAAGAACTGGAATCCCAGAATCTTTCCAATAACTATCTAGATAGCGCAGACACGACGAAGTTTCTTCAACGTCAGTACAACGAAGTCAAAACAATCCTCATGGAACTCGGGCTTGCGCGCGCAGCCCAACCGACCGTTCAATAAGGAGGAGTTATGTCAATGCATACTAAGACAGCCGCAACACATTTTTTCGATTTCCACGCGCTTCCAGCACATTCTTTCACCAAGCACACAACCTCAAACGGGTCCGCCGTCACGGGCGATACGGTAATCGTCGGCCTTGTGAACAAGCCGCGCGGGTCGGGCTCGCAACCTCACCGCCATCCGTTTGAACAATTTAATTACGTGATAAAGGGCAAACTCAAGGCGCTGGTGGGTGAGGAAGAACGAGTGGTGGGGCCGGGTGGACTGATCCACATCCCGGCTAACACGCTGCACACTATCGTCGCAACGCCAGAGGAAGATGTAGTCTTTTTCATGGTAAAGGAGAAAACGCCGATGGGCACAGCAGGAATACCCGAAAACCCGAATGTTACCGGACCACGCTATGAGCCAGGGTTCGAACCGAGAAAGATATAGTCTCACTTCCCTGCTTGCAACAAGGGGCGCGTCTTCGACCCTGCCAACATATTTTAACGACCTCAATTATACTGGGCCTCGATAAGGAGGAGCAAGATTGCGGCGTCAGCCGCCGCAATCAAGTCACAATGTGGAGGATCGCGAGTTGAGCAGGCGCGCAGCGAGCTTGACCCGCGCGCATACGCCCACCGCGCAAGTTGCGGCGTTCGTGGCGAACACCGAATACGCGTCTTTGCCGCCGGCCGTGGTCGCGGCGCGCGACGGTTTTTTTCAGACTTTCGGCGCAGGCGGCGAAGCGCCCGATCTGAGCGATGCGCTTGGACGGCCGTACGCCTTCGAGGCGCCCGGCATCACGATCAAGCCGTATCCCGCGTGCACGCGGTCGCATCCGGCATTCGATGCGGCGCTCGCGATCGCTGCACAACGCGAGTTGTCCGTGGACTCGATCGAAGTCGTCGGATGCGACATTGCGCCCGCGGTCCTGCAAGTTGTGAAAGTCGCGAATCCGCGCAACGCGATGGAAGCGAAATTCAGCCTGCCATTCTGTCTGGCGGCGGCATTGCTCGACGGCAAAGTCGTGATGGACACGTTTTCGGATCAGACTGCCGAACGTGCCCACGGTGGCGGGAACCGTGCCAAGCTACACGGCTACGGTCTGGTACGGACTACTGGTTCCCCGCGGCACGCCGCCGGCCGTGATCGAAACGTTGAACCGCGAGATCGCGAAAGCGCTCGCAGTGGCCGAGCGCCTCGCGGCCGTGGGCTTTCAGCCGGAGCCCACCACGCCGCAGGCGTTCGCGAAATACATCGAAACGGAAGCGGGCAAGTGGGCGCGCGTCGTCAAGGAAGCGAACATCCAGACGGACTGACGGCGGGCCCGACGGCACCGGGGCCCACGGTAAGCCGCGCACCGCGATCATGAGAGCGACTGCAGAACCGGCCATCGCGGTTACGCGGCAGCTCGGCCGTTTCATCGCGACTTCTTCGTGGCTGGATATTCCGGTGGACGTTCGGCGCGAAGCGAGGCGCACGCTCGTGCACTGGATCGCCTGCGCGATCGGCGGGTCCACGCATGACACGGTGGAGCGTGCGGTGAGGGCACAGCTCGCGATGTCGAATCACGGCAACGCGCGCCTTTTCGGGCGTCGCGAGCGCCTAGTCCCTGCTTCGGCCGCGCTGGTCAACGGGATCGCGTCGCACGTACTCGATTTCGATGACACTCAGCTCGGCGCGACCAACGTGCACCCGACCGGCCCCGTTGCCAGCGCCCTGTTCGCGCTCGCCGAGATCCGGCCTCTCTCGGGCGCGGCGCTGGCGCACGCGCTCGTGCTCGGGATCGAGGTGGAGTGCCGGCTCGCGAATGCCGTGTTCAGGCACGCTAACCGCGGCTGGCATGTGACCGGCGCCGTCGGCAGCCTCGGCGCTGCGGCGGCATGTGCGAAGGCGCTGGCTCTCGAGGAGCAGCAAATCGCATTTGCGCTGGGCACCGCAGCCACGCAGGTGGTTGGGCTGCGCGAGATGTTCGGCAGCATGTGCAAGAGCCTGCACACGGGCCGGGCTGCCGATAACGGGCTCACGGCAGCGATGCTCGCGGCCGAAGGCTATACGAGCGCCGATGCGGCCGTCGAGGGTCCACAGGGTTACGCGCAGGTCCTCAACGGCGCGACCGATCTCGCGGGCGTGGTCGGCGCCCTCGGCCAGCGATATGAGATTTCGCGCTTGAGCTACAAGCCGTATGCCTGCGGTGTCGTCATGCACCCGACGATCGAGGCATGCCTGAGGGCGCGCGAAGCGCGTCCCGATCTCTCGGCGCGCGCGACGGCGATTACGCTGCGCGTCCATCCCGATGTGCTAAGTGCGACGGGCAAGCAATCGCCGCGCACGGGTCTCGAGACGAAATTCAGCGTGTACCACGCCGCTGCGGTCGCGCTCGTGCACGGTATCGCGGGCGAGGACGCGTTCAGCGACGCGATGGCCGTCGATCCACACGTTTCGGCCGTTCGCGGCCGGGTGCGCGCACAGCCTGACGAAGCTGTTCGCAAGGACGAAGTGCACGCAACGTTCAGCCTTCCCGGCGAAACCATCGAGGAGCACATCGATCATGTGGTCGGTAGCGTCACGCGACCCATGACCGACGCCGACCTCGAGCGCAAATTCGAATCGCTCGCGGGCGAAGTACTGGGCGCTTCCCGGTGCGGCCGTCTGCTCGAGCGATGCCGCGGCTTCGAAGAGATCTCCGATGCCCGCGAAGTACTCGCGGCCGCAACCGCTTAGTGCTCTGCCCGAATTCATCGTTGAAATAGCGAGCATGCAGATGGAAACACGCGAACTCGAAGGCAAAGTGGCGCTGGTGACGGGGGCATCCCGTAACATCGGTCGCGCGATAGCTGAGGCGCTCGCCTCGGCAGGGGCAATCGTCGTCGTCAATGCGCTGAGATCGAAGGCCGATGTCGGGGCCGTGGTCGCGGGGATAGCCGCGAACGGAGGCAGGGCATCGCCGTATCTCGCGGACGTGACCGATGGCGCCGCAGTGCACGCCATGATCGGGCAGATCGTCGCGCAGCATCGGCGGCTCGATATCCTGGTGAACAACGCTGTGACTCACCAGGACAAGCGTTTCCTCGAAGCAACGTATGAAGACTGGCGGCGAACGCTCATGGTCACGCTCGACGGCGCCTACCACTGCACGCGCGCCGCGGTGCCCGTGATGATCGAAAGTGGAGGCGGATCGATAGTGAACATCGGCGGACTGGCGGGGCACGTGTACATGTACGATCGGGTGCCCGTGTCGGCGGCGAAGGCAGGGCTTGCAGGGATGACGCGTGCCCTCGCCGGCGACCTCGCACGGCAGAACATCACGGTCAACTGCGTCGTTCCCGGCCCGACCAATACCCTCCGCGCGAAGCCCTCGCGCCAGGACCCGAACGAGATCCCGATTCCGCGCCTCGCCGAGCCCGCGGAGATTGCAGCGATGGTAAGGCTGTTGTGCGGCCCCGGCGGGCGCTATACGACGGGGCAGTGCATCCACATCAACGGCGGCCTCCACATGGGCTGATACGACTCGTAGTGCACTGCCCCAGAACCGGCATCACTGCCGAACGAGGAGGAGACACATGAACATGCTCACCAGAACGTTGTTGCACCTTGCCGCCGGTTTGTGCGCGGCAGCGATGCTCGGCACGTCGTCGCGCGCCCACGCTGCTGCATCTTGGACGCCCGAACGCAACGTGGAGATTATCGTCCCGACGAGCCCCGGCAGCTCCCAGGACGCCACGGCGCGGCTCATGCAGAACGTACTTCAGGGAAGAAAGCTTGTGAGCGTGCCCATTACCATCGTGAACAGACCCGGCGTGGTCGGGACGGACTATCTGCTGCAACGCGCGGGCGACGGCCACTATCTCTACATCGGTTCCGCGGTCGTGCTCACGAATCACATGACGGGAAAGAGCGCGATCGACTACATCGATCTCACAGCCGTAGCCCAGCTCTTCGGTGAATACATCGCGTGCGTAGTCAACGCGAATTCCGCGATCAAGAACGGCAACGAGCTTCTCGAGAGACTGAAGAACGATCCCGCATCGCTCAGCATTGCTTTTGCGACCAGCCGGGGCAATACCAATCACGTCGCAATTGCACAAGCGGCCAAGGCCGTGGGCATCGATCCCAAGGCGTTGAAGATCGTCCTTTTCAAGTCGGGCGGAGAGGCGATGACTGCGCTCCTGGGTGGCCACGTGGACGTGGTGTCCTCCGCAGCCGGGACGGTTGTGGATCACCTCGCGGTCGGACGTGTGCGCGCCCTCGCGATTTCATCACCGCAGCGCATGAGCGGAGTGCTTGCGAGCGTTCCGACCTGGCGCGAGCTCGGCGCCGACTCGGTCGCGTCGAATTGGAGGAACATCTTCGGCCCGAAAGGCATGACTCCCGAGCAGATCCAGTACTGGGAGGAACGCGTTGCCCATTTGGTCGAAACGGACGAATGGAAGCGTGACCTCGAAAAGCGCTTCCGCGCGAATACGTTCATGAGGAGCAGCGAGAGCCGGGTCTTTCTGCACAGCGAGCACAAGAGGCTGAAAGACATACTGGCCGACCTCGGGTTGGCAAAATGACAGCGCAACTGGTGCCGCGGCCCGCGCGCTCAGCGGCGGGTGCTGAGCGCCTCCGGATTGATGCGCCGATCGGTCGGCCGCCGGCAAAACCGCCGCGCAGCGGCGCGGGGCTCCTGAGCGGACCTGCGTGCTTATACGTAGTCCTTGTACTTGTCGAGCAGGCGCACCGGCATCGACAACGCGTCGCGCCGGAACGGATCGCCGCGCTCGCACGTGACCATCACTTCGAGCACTGTGGTGCGACCGTCGCGCTGCGCATCGCACGCAACTCGTAGCGCCGGACCCACGTCGGAGAGAATCGTCACCAGCACGCCTTCGGCGCCCATCGCCTTCGCTATTCCCGCAAAGCTCACGGCGGGGCAGATCGAGACCGAAGGGTGCGTCATCTGGATGACCGAGATGCCGCTCCAGCCGACGATGTCGGCAGCCGTCCCGTTGACGAGCGCTGCGTCGGGCGCGCTGGTCTTGAACGATTGCGCAAGCACCGTCGCTTGCGGCGCGCCGCCTTGCTTGCGCACGTAACGGCAGAGGATCTGCGGCGCAGACTCGACCATGCCGCCGAGCGCGATGCCCACGGATACGCGCTGGATCGTGCGTGCGGTATTATCGTTTGCACCACCCGCCCCTGTGGGCACGACGATTTCGAACTATGGAACAATCAATCTATAGGGATTTTAGCTTCCGTGATAACCCGCTTCCACGTATCGGCTTGAGCTTTTATGAACTTCGTTAAACCTTCGGGCGTACTGAGTGTAACTTGAAATCCCACGGTTCCCAACTTTTGTACTACGTCCGGCATTTCCAGAACTTTGCCGATGTCTTGGTTGATTTTCTCAATGATGGCTGTCGGCGTCCCTCGCGGCATGAGCAAGCCATACCAGGTCGTGGCATCGTAGCCGGGTACCGTCTCCGCGACGGTAGGCACGTCCGGCAATTCCGGGATGCGCTTGGCCCCGGAAACTGCAATGCTGCGCAGCCTCCCTGATTTCAGATGCGGCATTACCACGGGTGTAAGCGCCATCATCACCTGCACCCGTCCCGCGACGAGGTCCGTGACCGCGGGCGGAGTGCCTTTGTACGGGATGTGCAGCATGTCTATTTTGGTCATCAACTTGAAAAGCTCTGTGGCCAGGTGCGGTCCGGTAAGCGAGCCGCCTGTTCCGTAGTTGATTTGCCCCGGTTTCGATTTGGCGAGCGAAATCAGGTCTTTTACCGTTTTCACCGGCAGACTGGGATGCACCGATAGCACATTGGGTACAGAGGTAAGCAGCGCCACCGGTACCAGATCGCGGTAGGGATCATATGGCAGTTTCTTGCCCATGGCGATCAGGTTGGCGTACGTGCTCGATACCAACAGCATGGTATGGCCATCCGGGGAAGCTCCGGCCACAAGAGAATTGGCAATGATCCCGCTCGCGCCCGGCCGGTTATCGATCACCACCGGCTGCCCCCACATTTCGTTCAGTTTAGGAGCGACAGCGCGCGCGAGAACATCACTGGTGCCGCCGCCCGGAAATCCCAGCACCCATCGAACGGGCTTGGTCGGAAAGTTCTGCGCCGCGCCCGGCATCGATGCGATCGCAATCGCGGCCCCCGCTATGGCTAAACTCACATAACGCCGCATGATATTCATCCAGTCCTCCTTTAATTTATGAGCCAAACTCTTCGGAACTCAGTGAGACGGGCTCCGCACCTTGCGCGGTCAAGCGCTCCGCAATTTCAGGCGTCCGCAGGGCGCTGGAAATGCTGGCGTGGAGCACGCTCACCCTTGCTCTCGGTACAGAAGCGGGCGCCACCACCCCGAACCAGGAAGTTACGTCGAAACCCGGAATCGCCGCCTCGGCGATCGTAGGTACTTCCGGAAAGGCCCGTGAGCGCCTGGCGCTGGTTACAGCCAGCGCCGTGAGCTTGCCGCTGGCCACGTGTGGCAACACCAGAATGACGGGCGAAAACATCGCAAAGGCAGGTGCGCTGAATAGAAGCGTATAACCGTCTCCGGCTGCCTTCGCCACCATCTCGGTGCCGATGTTGCCGCTCGCACCCGCCCTGTTGTCGACCACTACGGGCTGGACCATCGTCTTGGCCATCTGTTCGGCGACGATTCTTGCAAGGATGTCGCTGATGCCGCCCGGCGCGAAAGGCGCCACCATCCTGATCGGTTTGGACGGATACAGCTGGCCAATAGCCGGCGATGCGGACACGAGCGCACAAACGAAGGCGACACTTCGCGCGATCGACATAAACCCAATCAAGGGCCCCGCCTTCCTGCCGTAGGTCCGCTCACGCGCGTACAAGCTAGCCTCCCTCATATCGCTGATTTGCGCGCGCCCGATTCATGCCTGTCCGGCATATAGATCCGCAACTGACGCAAGCTCGTCTACATGCTGCAGCGCTCCAAACAGACGTGCGACATCCACGCTGCCGCCGCCTGCTGCGATGCAATCGTTGAATTTGTGCCAGAGTTCACCGGGCCTCAGCGGATTGGCCGGGTGGCCCCGGGGCCTGCGCACCTGCTCGCTCGACAAATGCTTTCCTGCCGCAAGCGCGATGTGCACCTCGTCATATATGGACTGCACCGGCGATTCGGCGTCATAGATCTCGTTGGTTTCGACACTTACTCTTTTCATGAAATTCTGGATACCTGCGTTTCGCACGAATTCATCGGTCAACTCGCTCAAACCGACATTGCCCGAAATCAGCGCGGCAGCGACAGCGAACTGGGCGCTGAACTTGGCCTCAAGCGCTGTCTGCGGAAACGCGTTGCGCAACAGCTTGGCTGCGAGCAAGCTCAGACAGACGCGCACATGCACGACCTGCTCTGCTTTGATGTCTTGCGCTCCTGCGAGATCCAGCACCGCATCGACGATACGGTGGGCGGCAAAGCAAATGGGATATTTCTTGATGCTTAGTCCTTGCTTTTCGATCTGCCAGGTCTCGCCGATACGGATGGTGCGCGCGTCGTAATCGCCCGACTGCGAGACCGCATTGAGGAAGCCCTGGGGATGCTCGAGCGCATCCGGTGCGCTTGTCATCCCGAGTTCCGCCAGGCGCGCCGCCAACACGCCGGCGTGCGCGGCGCAACCGGCGTGAAACGGCTTCGTCATGGTGCCGAAATTCGCCATCAACCCGCTCGCACGGGACGCCGCAATGCCGAGCGCCGCCGCCGCTCTTCGGGAATCCAGGCGTCGCAACCGCGCGCACGCTGCGGCAGCTGCGATCGGGCCGAAAATGCCCGTTGGATGCCATCCTTTGTCGTGATGCTTGCCGCGCTCGCGATCGACGAGATCGGCCCATACCTCGTATCCGGCGACATACGCGGTTGCGATCTCTGCGCCGGAATTGCCCAGCACTTCGCCTTCTGCCAAGAGAGCCGGCACGAGCGTCGTGCTGGGATGGCCGCGCAGTGCAACGTCATCATAATCAAGAGCGTGGGCAGCCGCTCCGTTGATCCATGCAGCCTCCGCCGCTCCTGATTTCTCCCTGCCGAAGTAAAGCGTCGCCTCGCGTGTTTCCGACGCGCCGAGCGTTCGCTTCAGAATCTGCACCACAGGCTCGGACTTGCCGGCGACCATGGTGGCGGCGCAGTCCGTAAAACCCGAACGCACCGTCGGCCAGACGGTGCACGGAATATCGCCAAACTGGATGCTGCTGGCGAATTCCCCCAAAGCTGCGGTCAATCCCACGCTCATCCCCGATCCCCTCAGCCAACCAAGGTCGAAATCGCCGCATCGAGACGGACCGCATTGGGCAGGCAAGCGGCGGCAAGGCGAGGACTCGCGGGGATGTGCGTTTCAAGCGTACCCACGCGCTGGGCCGGCGCGCGCAACAGCAGCTCCGGGCCGTCCGACACGCACGCGATCACTTCGGCGCTGATGCCATAGCTCGCCCAACCTTCGTGCATCACTGCCAACCGGCCCGTCTTCCTTACCGATGCGCGTATTGCATCGATATCGAGCGGACGAAGGCTGCGCAAATCAAACACCTCGATCGACACCCCGCGCTGCGCCCAGCGCTCGCGGGCGGACAGCGCATCGTGCACGCAGCGCCCGACGCACGCCAACGTCACGTCGGTACCCGCCATCTTTATGTCGGCCTTGCCCAACGGAACAAGATGCTCCCCTGCCGGGACGAAGCCCTTGACCCCGTAAAGCGGAATCTGCTCGAGAAAAATGACCGGGTTGTCGTCGCGTATCGCAGCCGCAAGCAGGCCCTTGGCATCGGACGGGGTGGCCGGCATAACGACTTTGAGTCCCGGTATGTGCGCGAACCACGCCGCGTAAGAGTCCTGATGCGGGCCGCCGTCTTCCGGCTTGCTGCCGTCGCGCCCGCGCAGCACGTACGGGGCCGTGCGCCCGGTGGCGAGCTTGAGCCGCGCGCCACTCGTCACGATGTTGTCCGCCATGAACATGAGCATGTCGCTGTAGTAGAACTCGCCGACCGGACGCAGCCCGCTCATCGCGGCCCCGCAGCAGGCGCCCGCGATCGCCATTTCGGAGATCGGCGTATCGATCACGCGCTCGCGGCCGAATTCTTCGAGCAAACCACGCGACACACCGGCTATGCCGCCTTTGCGGCCGACATCCTCGCCGAGGAGGATCACCCGTTTGTCCCGCGCCATTTCCTGTCTCAGCGCCTCGTTAAGTGCTTCCCGAAATGTCAGGATGCGCGAGGCGATGTCTTTGGCTACGGCGCTCACTTGCTCACCCCTTCCGCATAAGGCCAGAATTCCGTGAGCGGATCGCCGCTCGCGTCCAGCATCGGCTGCTCGGCGGCCAAACGTTCTGCTTCCTCGATCCGCGCCCGCGCTGCCTTCACCATGCTGCGGTAATCGTCTTCCACCAACAACCCGCGCTCCGACAGCATCCCCTTGAACCGCTGCACCGGGCAATTGCGCCGCGCGGCATCCTTTTCGGCCGCGGGCCGCAGTGCGTCGGCATCTTTCACGGTCGAGCCGCCGAATCGATAGGTCTTGCATTCGATGAGCGTAGGGCCGCCGCCCGCCCGCGCCCGCTCGAGGGCATCGTCCACGGTTTGGTACACAGCAATCGCGTCATTGCCGTCCACCGTGATGCCCGGTATGCCGTAGCCTTCCGCCCGCCGCGACAGGTCTTTTACTCTCACTACGCTCGATATCGGTGTGGAGACCGCGTAGCCGTTGTTCTCGATGATGATCACCAAGGGCAGATCCGCGAACGCGGCGAAGTTAACTCCCTCATGGAAATAACCGGTGTTTGTCGCGCCATCGCCGAGCATGGTGACCACGACGTTTCCGGTTTTCAGATACTTTTGCGAGAGAGCAACACCGCCCGAGGTCACCAGGCCACTCCCCAGCATACCGGTCTGCGCGAGCACCCCTGCGTCGGGCACCGGACTGTGCCAGTGTGCCCAGCGGCCATTCGCGATGCCACCGGCGCGGTCGAAGAAGGTGGTCATCAAATCCCTGAGCGACGCACCACGACACAGGTAGACGCCCATACCGCGTATGGAGGGACAGATGAGATCCGAGGGCCGTATGGCGGCGCAAGTGCCCACGGCGATTGCTTCCTGCCCCAGGCTCAGGTGAAATTCACCCACCATGTGCACGCGCGCCTTCCACAGTTCCTCGCAGCGCGTTTCGAATTCACGCACGAGCACAAGCTGCTCCATCATCCTCCGCAGCGTCTCGCGCCCCGGTTCCTTGCCTGTGTTTGCAGCGTTCACCAGCACTCCTTGGTCATCGAATCAATCCAATGCCGGCGCGGACCCCGTTGCCGGGCGATATACGCGCCATCGTTACGATACCGGTGTGAGCACCGGCTGCCCCGCGGAGTGCGCGCGCAAATTCGCGAGCAGCAACGCGCCCCGCTCTTCCTGGATTTCCTGGGTCGAAGTACCGATGTGTGCGGTCAAGACGACGTTCTCCAAGTTCACCAAGGCCCGTGGTAGACGCGGTTCGTCGCCCTACTTCATCACCATCTTGACGTCGTCCTTGATCGTGCCCAGCTCCTTGCCCAGCCACAACGCCTCGACCGCGTTCTTGCTCGCGGTCTGGATCGCCTCCATCGGGCTCATTTCGAGCTTCACGTAGATCTCAAGCTCGCGCGCGTCGAGCGGTTGAGAGCAAGCGGGAGACATCTCAATTGTACTTCACTTAACAAGACCCGCTTCGAAGAGCGCTCCTCTGAGCTGGATCTCGAGTTTCCCGAGGTAATACGCAGTATCCTTACTTCCGAGATAGTTGCTTACCCAGTGTTCCTTATCGAGATTCCTACGCCATTCTTCAGTACGAACGAGTCTTCCAAAAGCGCTATCCCAGTAGGCGATCTGAACCGCAGTCATGTCTGGCGCTCCGAGGATAAATCTGGAAGCCGAGAAATCCATCTCTCCTCCCTGTTCTTTCCATGTCGGTACGTCGGCGAACTCTCCGGGAAGCCGTGCCTGTGACGTAATTCCAATCATTCTTAACCGACCGGACTTTGACGCGCTCAACGCCGGCGCCGCCAGAATGATCCCGACATCGACGTGACCACCCATAATGGCCGTGGCAGCATGCGCGTTCGACTGAAAAACCACCGTCTTAAGCCTGCTCGCGTCGATCCCATTAGCTTTTGCCACAAGTGCCATGGCTAAATGAGCAGTCCCTCCACGCGCAGCACCGATTGCCAAACTTAACGATGTAGGATCCGCCCTGAGTCGTTGCAGCATATCGCGTCCGGACTTCAACGCCGAATCTGCATTAACGACTGCGACAAGATATTCATTGTAGAGCAGCGCCACCGCAGAAAACTCCGAATAGTGGAGCTTTGATCTGCCAATGATGTGGTTAGTCAAGACATTGATGGCGCCATTCAACAAATAATGGCCATCGCCCCGAAATTGGCTCAAGTAGGTGAGACCGATCGTGGCTGCACCGCCTGGCTTGTTGACGAGAATGATCGGCGCGCCGACCATACCGTATTTCTGAAATATCTGTTGAACGATTCGGGCACTGGTGTCGTTCGCGCCGCCCGCTCCCGACGGAATAACGATTTCTACGTTGCGGTCCGGGCTCCAGCTAGCTTGCTGAGCCTCCGCAATTCCGAAAACCAACAGTCCAAGAACAAAGCACGCAAGTGCCTCATAGCGGAGCGTTGCTGCATAACGAGCTAGCTTTCGTGTCGTACCCTTGCCTTGTGCGCCGGTAGCGGGCTTGATCATGGTCCGGCTCATGCTATTCATTCTCCCGGATAACCTACTTTGGATCCTTGCTGGCGCCATGTTTATCGACTTTACCTTCGAGCCAAGCAGTGGAACGCACGGCGCAATAGCGGACGATGTTCGGCCCGTCTACGGAGACACGGCTTGGCGCACCTTTCGGAATGTAAATGATGTCTCCCGCATGAACCCGCTTGTCCTCCCCGGCGACGCGTGCGTCAAGGCCTCCTCTGAGGATATAGACAAACGTCTCATGTAATGCGCTCGTTTCTTCTTCAACCTCTCCTGGCAGCAGCTCGACAAATCCAAATGCCAGTCGTTCGCCGGAGACCCAGTGCTCGCGATGCCCTGAGGCGGGTGGGGCGTCAAGGGAATCGATTATTTCGTAGTAGCACTCGCCCAGCCCCTCGATGATGGCCTGCGATTTCTCCGGCTGTTTTTTCCCACCGGGCCATCTACCGGCGTCATGTGCTTGTGCGACTTCCTCTGGTGTAGGCGCAAGCTCCGGCGGTGCCTCGTCCGCGGCGATGCCTATCAGCGACCACGTGCGGTCCTTAATGTAAAGATAGTCCATCGGTCCATCCTCGGTCGCCCTCATGGAATGCCTGGCATTAGCCGGAACATGCACGAAAGTACCGGGAGATACAATTCGTCGGTCCTTTCCCACGATAGCGTTAATCTTGCCGCGGAGTGGGAAAATCATCAGTTCGTTGGGATGGTAGTGCAACTCTGAACCTGTTCCTGTATTTTTATGTATTGTGCGGAAGTACATGTACCGACCTTCGATCGTTCTCCCTTCACCAGTTGACAAGTGGGGATTGAATCGCTCTATGTCGAGACCTTCAAAACGGTAAAAAGGCATGGCAGGTCCTCATCGGCTGGCTTCACAAAGGTGCACAGCGTCAGCCAACCTCCTTAAGATACGACAAAGCGGGTCGTTCTCGGCAGGGGACGATCGCGCAGTCATCAGCCTCGTACGCGTCAAACGGTTGAGCGCAACTAGGAGACGTTCTAATCTAATCGGCACTTCGTTTAACAAGCCCCGTATCAGAAAGTGCGCCTCTAAGCTGGATCTCGAGTCTCTGAAGGTAATGCGTAGTATCCCCACTTCCGAGATAGTTGCTTACCAAGCGTCCCTTATCGAGCGTCCTACGCCATTCTTCAGTATTAACGAGGTTTGCAAAAGCGCCATCCCAGTAAGCAATTTGAGCTGCAGTCATCCCTGGAGCTCCCAAGATAAACCTGGAAGCCGAGAATTCCACATCTCCTCCCTGTTCTTTCCATGTCGGGATGTTGGCGAGGTCTCCGCTAAGCCGTACCCGTGATGTAATCCCAATGATTCTCAACTGCCCGGACTCCAGTCCGCTCAACGCTGGTGCCGGCAGTATGAAGGCGCCATCGACGTGACCTCCCATGACGGCCGTGACAGATTCCGCGAACGATTTAAAACCCACCGTCCTGAACGTCCGCACATCGATTCCGTTAGCTTTTGCCACCAGTGCCATAGCTAAATGGGCAGTCCCTCCGGGTGCGGCACCGATTGCCAGACTTAATGACGTCGGATCCGCCTTGAGCCGTCGCAGCATTTCGCGCCCGGACTTCAACGGTGAATCTGCCTTGACGACGGTGACAAGGTACTCATTATGTAGCAGTGCGACCGGAGAGAAGTCTGAATAGCGTAGCTTTGACCTGCCAATGATGTAGTTGGTCAAGACATTGATGGCGGCGTTCAACAGATAATGAGCATCGCCTCGAAACTGGCTCAAGTAGGTGAGGCCAATCGTGCCTGCACCTCCCGGCTTGTTCACCGCAACGATCGGCCTGCTGACGATACCGTGCTTCTGAAATATCTGCTGGACAATTCGCGCAGTGGTGTCATTGGCGCCTCCTGCTCCCGCCGGAATGACGATTTCTATGTTGCGGTCGGGACTCCAGCTAGCTTGCTGAGCTTCAGCAATTCCGAACGCCAAAAACACAAAGAGAAAGCACATAATGCGGCATGCGATTACTCTTTTCATACAGGGAACAAAGCAGGCTCTATCGAGCATAGTACCGTCTCCCCTCTAAAAGCCACCTCAAAAAAACCCTTCATATCTCTGTAATTTGATCAGCACTATTCCGTAAACCCGGTCGATCGCACGCTTGGGGAACGTAGCGATGACCAGCCATGTATTTTCATGGCAGTAATCCTACTAGCAAGATTGCGGAAAGCGAAAAAGGCTTTACAAAAGACATGGTGTTCTCCTACTGTGGTTCATTGTCAGCAAATGCATTAGTCAACAGCGACCCCCGACTTCTTAACTACTTCAGCCCATTTAACGATTTCGGTTTTGATAAGAGTGGCGAACTCGTTGGGGGTGCTACTGAATGGTTCGGCGCCATCGCCGGCGAGGCGTTCCTTGATGTCGGGCATGTCAAGAATCGTCACAAACTCCACATTGAGTTTGGTGATTATGCCTCTGGGGAGGCCGGCTGGACCGACAACTCCATACCACGCTACAGCCTCGTACTCAGGCACGCCCGCTTCCGCTAACGTAGGCACGTGCGGAAGCGCCGTTAACCGCTTTGAATCGGTCACGGCCAGCGGCCTCAGATTCGCAGACTTGATCTGGGACATCGCGACCGGCATGTTCGCGAAAACCAGTTGCACTCGTCCGCCTAGCAAGTCTGCAAGAGCCAGATTCGCCCCTCGATATGGAATGTGAACTATGTTGATGCCCGCCAGAGATTTGAATAACTCCCCGGCGAGATGGGGGGAGGTACCGACACCCCCGGAGCCAAAATTGAGTTGTCTGGGCCTGGATTTCGCAAGGGCGATCAGCTGCCTGACCGTTTTCGCCGGCGTCGATGGGTTTATCAGCAAAACGAGGGGTACCCTGGCCACCAGAGATATCGGTGCGAAATCTCTGGTTACGTCATAAGGCAACTTGCTGTGGATACTGGGATTGATGACGAAGCTGCTCGCCACGAGAAGAATCGTGTAGCCATCAGGGGCAGTTTTCGCGGCGATACCGGTACCGATGATGCTACCCCCTCCGGGCCGGTTATCGACCACCACCGATTGCTGCACCTTTTCAGCAAGCTTCTGTCCGATAGCTCTCGCCAAAATATCCGAAGATCCACCCGGCGGGAAAGCGACGATGAAGCGAATCGGTTTATCAGGATATTTGCTCGCGTGAACCCCGATTGCCGCAACGACGGACCCTGCAACCACGAAGAACAAGGTAGCAAAGCGCAATACAAGATTCATGGCGCGCCTCCAAACAGATCGTGTCACACAAGCAGCGGAGAGGGCTCCTGCGTAAACCAATTATCAACCCTTGAAACTACTTTTTCGTGCTCCTCAAGTATGAACAATGTCCATCAATCGAGAAATATCCTCGGCCCTTTCCAGGTTCTGAACAATGTCAATCGATTCATCGATTTTTTCTCGGGATAGAACCACCTCTGCGCAGCTACGATATTTTTCAAGGAGTTCGTCCCATGAAGGCGGGGTTGCGGGCTCCCACGGTCCTTTATCCACCCGGCACGTGTGCGCCACGCCATTCCGCAATTTGATCGTCACCATACACCCGAATGGAGCTGCCTCCGGGTTATAACCGAGCGCAGCCATATCTGGCGATACGACCATTTTCACCCTTCTCATCACGGCTAACGTTTTGGGTTCATTGACTCTGTCATCCGTAATTGCGGTGATGACGACTCGTCCCTCGAGAAGAGCAAGTGCTACACAAAACTCCAGACTGTACTTGGCTTCGAACTTATTCTTGGGTGAAGGATATTTAAGAAGATCAGCCACCGCTGGGGTCACACTGCACTCGACGGATTCGACATCGTCAGCCGAAAATGCGTGCTTCTGTTTTAGTTCTAATACCCCTTGAATAGCATTGTGGGAGCGCGTGCAGGTCGGAAAACGTTTGAGCGTTATGCCCGGCGACTCGAACTCGTACGGGGCACCGAGGTGCTTGAGGATCTTGTCGCCGCCCGCGCCACCGCCAAAGGTTTGCAAGAAACCGTTCCTCGCTTCAAACACGTCGGTAGGCCCGGTAAACCCCATCTGGGCCAGCTTCGTCGCGACCACGCCGTTCTCTGCGCCCCTGCCGCCCCCATAGGCTTTGCTCATGGTGCCCATCGTCGCCCTCAGCCCGGACGCCTCCTGAGCCGCGATGCCTAAAGCATTAGCCATCTGACCCACATCCAAGCCCAGAAGCTTTCCGGATGCTGCGGTGGCACCGAAGGTGCCGAGTACCGCCAAAGGATGCCAACCTTTCTTCTGAAAGCCGGGTCTGATTGCGGCCGAAATCTTGTCCGAAATTTCTACGCCCAGGACGTGGGCCGTTATGAGGGCTTTCCCCGTCGACCGGCACTGTTCGCCGACAGCCCACATGGCTGCGCAAACGGGCACCGACGGATGGTGCATGTTAACGACGGAGATATCGCTGAATCCTATGACGTCGGCTGAGGTCCCATTGATTAAGGCTGCATCTCGAACCGCGCTCTTGAAACCTTTTCCGATGACCGACGCGACGGGCGAACTTCCAGCTTCCTTGGCGAATCGGCAGAGAATGGAGGGGGCCTCTTCAACCGATCCCGCGAGAGTAATCCCTAGCGTGTCCAGAAATGAATTCTTGGCCAGGCGAACAACCTCAGCAGGAATATCTTCGTACCTCGTCCGCACAATGAACTCCGCCAACTTCGCCGTAACCGGAGCCTGCGGTTGTCTTGACTCCTCCAGATCCCCATCAGTCTTCATCGTTCCGTCCTCGGATCGAGGCATGGTCAAAGGCGAGATATCTGCCCGCCGATCGGCAATTTCACTCCGAGCCCTCGCTCTCTTGCTGCAAGCAACACCCTGGCAGCAACGAATAAATCCTGAACGGCCATGCCATGGGACTCAAATAGCGTAATCTGCATCGGCGAGGTGCGCAGTGGCGCACGGCCGGCCACGGCGTCTTTCAGTTCAACAAGTGTCTCCCAGTGCAGATATCCACCCTCAACCAAGGGTAGGAGATCACCGCTCTCATTCTTTGCAATGTCTCTCGAATCCACCACCACGATATCGCACTTACGCACGGTGTCAGCGTCGATTTCCCGGCGAGTTAATGTATTTGATCCTACGGCGTTGATATGCTGACCGGCTTCCACCCATTCACCTCGAAACACCGGACTAGCCGCTCGCGTGATCGTCGTTACGATATCGCTACCACGTGCTGCAGCCTCGGCGGATTCCGCCGGGACGGCATCAATTTCGAGTTCCTCGCTCATCGATCGGCAGAAGTTCTGCAGTTTTTCCGAGTTACGGGAAAAGACTTTGGCTTTGCCGATGTTCCTGACCGCACAAAGAGCTTCTAGCTGCCCCCTTGCCTGCCAGCCGGCGCCAAACAGGCCAACCTGCGCTGATTCTTCTCGCGACAAATAACGCGTGGCGAGACCGCTCGCTGCCCCAGTGCGCATCATCCCCAAGAAGTCTGCCTCGATGATCGCGGACAGAGCGCCACTCGCGGTGTCGTAAAGATAAACATGGCGGTGCCGCGCGGTATCGCTAAGCTTCGGCGCGTAATAGGCTTTGTATCCCACTACTCCCAGCTCAGGCGCGGCGCCTTGCAAAATATTAAGGTTGCCTGTGGGAAGTCGTGTCCTCTGCCGCGGCATATCAACGGCTTTCGCCGCAGCGAGAGATTTCATCGCGTGTTCCACTGCTTCCAACGCCACGCCCATCGTGAGCACCTGGCGAACATCGGCCTCGGTCAAGTAATACGCCATGACCGCCTAACGTCAGCGAAGATCAAACCTGCACCGACTAATTGCCATTGGCCCGCGCACTAAAGGTTATCGATGATTTTCCAGGATCCTGGCTCGGGATGCATGACATACTTCTTTTCGTTAGAAATCTTGTCAACAAAAATGCTTCCCTCTTTCATGACCATCTTGATGTTGTCCCGTTGCTGAAGCACCTTGATGTCGCGGGACGGGTCGCCCTCTACTGCGACAATGTCGGCCAGCTTCCCTGGCTCCAATGTCCCGAGATCCTTGCCGAGACCAAGCGCCTCGGCGGCGTTCTTTGTGGCCGTCTGAATTGCTTCCATCGGGCTCATGCCGAGTTTCACATAAATCTCTAGTTCTCCAGCGTTGCTGCCCATTTCCGGGTCCAGCCCGATGTCTGTTCCCATCGCCATCTTCACACCGGCCTGATGGAATTTCTTGAAAGATTCGAATGTATAGGGCTGGATCTTCTTCATTTTGGTCAAGACATTCTGCGGTGTGCCGATCCGGCGTCTAACTTCAATGGCGTGGTCCGTCCTGTGGGAAAGTGTGGGGATCACTGGAATCCCGGCGTCTTTTATCATCGCGATCGTTTCATCGTCGGTAAATACGATATGCTCGATCGTGTCGACACCAGCTTTGACGCACATGCGGTGAGACTGCGTAGTAAAGCAATGCGCCGCCACCGGTTTGTGAAACGCATGGGCTTCGTCGACGATTGCATCCAGCTCCTCTTGGGTCATGTTCCTCACATCGGGCTCTTCGTCGGCAGTCCCGCCGCCGCCGGATACACTAGTCTTGATGAGATCCGCCCCGGTTCTCAGTTGTTCCCGCGCTAGCCGACGCAATTCCCATGGCCCGTCCGCGACCATGTCCGGCTGACGTAAGGCCGCGCGCGGCAATACGAGATCAAGATGGGAGTTCGTTATTATTGCCCTCCCGCAGACGATCAATCTGGGTCCAGGGACAATGCCGGCATTGATCGCGTCCCGAACGGCACAAAACTCCGCGGTAAATTGGCCACGGGGCGTCACTCTCCCCAAATCTCTTACAGTCGTGAAGCCCATCTCGAACAACATGTGAGCGTGGAAAAGCACATAAAAAGATTCCAGTTGGGGGGTTACTTCGAATATCGCAACCCGGTAATTATTGAACGTCGCGGCGTTGTAGGCCGCGAGATGGGCGTGGCAGTCGAACATACCGGGCATGAGGGTGTATTTGCGGGCATTGATAACTTTCGCGCCGCGCGGCGCTTTGATTTGTCCCGCAATACCCACAGCTTTGATTCTCTTGCCCTCAACAACGATCGTCGGGTTCCTGGTGACAGCGCCACCGTTTCCGTCGATCAGTCTGCCACCGTTGATTACGCTTAGTTTCTTATCAACATTAGACATTCATGTGTCTCCGCATGTCGTTAAACAATTTGACCCTGTTGTTCCTGAGCGTCCGGTATATGCCTAGACTTCTCACCGCGGAAACGCCCGCGGCATTAATTGTTCGTCAGCTTGAGCGCTTTCACCACTTTGGTCCATCTTTCGGTCTCGGACTTGATATAAGCAGCAAACTCCTCGGGGCTGCTGCTCGGCGCGGGTTCGATGCCCTGCTTCAACAGCATTTCGCGGACGTCTGGAAGGTTGAGGACCGTCACGGTTGCCCGGTACAAGCGCTCTATGATCGGGCGCGGTGTGCGAGCCGGCGCAAGCATCCCGTACCAATTGGTCGCTTCATACCCCTTAATCCCTGCTTCTGCTACGGTAGGCACGTCTGGCAACACTCCCGCGCGCTTCGCTCCGGCAACCGCGAGCGCGCGCGCCTTGCCGGCCTTCACCTGCGGCAAGATGGTCGATATCATGCCAACCAGCATCTCGAGTTGCCCTGAAACGACAGCGGTAATTCCTAACGTGCCGCCTTTGTACGGCACGTGCACTATGTTCACCCTGGCCATTGTGGTGAACAGCTCCCCTGCGAGGTGCCCTGGACCGCCGACGCCCGCGGACGCGTAATTGAGCGCTCCGGGGCGCGACCTGGCAAGCGCGACCAGCTCCTTGATCGAGTGAACAGGAAGTGACGGATGGATGACGAAAACGATCTGTAGTGCAACAGCGTTGCTGATCGGCGCGAAGTCCTTGATCGGGTCGTATGGGACTTTGCGGATCAATGGAGAGATCACCTCCGCGCCAAATGTGCCAAGATGAATAGTGTAACCGTCTGGGGCAGATCTCGCGGCGAGCTCGGCGCCAATAACGCCCGCCGCACCAGGACGGTTGTCCACGATGAATCGCTGCTTGAATGCTTCATCGTACTTTGACGCAAGCAGCCGCGCGACAATATCCGTGCCGCCTCCTGGTGGGAAACCGATGATGATGGTTACTGGCCTGCTCGGGTAGTCCTGTGCGAATACTTTGGACGCACTCAAAATGGCGAATAGCGAGACTACGAAACCGACTGCCAAGGCCGCGCGAACGACGAGTTGAGGGAATGGTCGACATTCGGGGGCTGCAAATAGATTCCTCATGCTCTTCTCCTTGCCCTCTGGGGCAACCCCTATCACACCCTGGACTTCAACATTGACGAAATCCGCACCAACGGGAGATTGGGGCCTAGCTATTGCATCTCAGATGTTCCGTGCTTCCCATGGTTAACGGCGAGTCGGAATCCCAGGCGTGTCTTTTGGTCAGCCCCGCACTATGTTCCCGCTGCGCCTCGGCGGTGGCCCGAGTAAGTTTCGCAATGGCGTCCAGGCGCTGGATCGAGCGCGCAAGACCCAGCAACCGGCGTGCGCCAGCGTCTGTCAAGGCGCGGCGTACACAATCCAGGAATTTTTCTTCATGCTCGGCCGGCGGCATGGGCGAAGCCGGCGAGCCTGGGGTTTTGGTGACGCGCGTAGAAAACACGCCGCGGCGGGTCGAAATTTCGACATCGTTGTAGCCAACAACTCCGGAATACATCCTCGCATCGGCGATGTGATAGCGCTCGACGCGACGCATCATTTCTCGCAGGACGAGACGCTGCACCATTGCGTCCGTGAAAGTTTCGAGACCTAGTCTGCGATCGAGCACTATGGCTGCTGCGACATACTCGATGCTGAACTTTCCCTCGAGTCCGGTTTGCGGATTGGTATGTATGAGCGGCTCGTCAGTTCCCGGCGGAAACCCCACCCTGATTTTCTCAATCTCTTCTGAAGCGATCGAATGCGCTCGCAGTAAGTCGAGCAGACCTCCTACCGCACGATGGGTACAGTAACAGCACGGCCAACGCTTATAGCTGATCCCTGGCACCACCGCCTCCCACGGATTGCCGAGGTTATTCAGCGTTGAGCTGAGTGAAGGGCCATCCGCGTGGTACATGTCAATGAAGCTGTGCTTTCCATCAAGAATCGCGGGATCGGCGGTAAAACCAGATCGGGCGAGCGTGGCCGCATGCACAGCGCAACGCGCTGCATGCCCCACCTGCAAAGGCTTGGTCATCGTGCCGAGGTTACGAACAAGCCCTGCGGCCTGCGATGCGGCTACCCCCCACGCATGACACAGCTCCCGCACACTCATACGCCACAACCGAGCCGCAACAGCCGTCGAAGAAAAAATCCCGACGGTCGCTGTACTATGCCATCCGTGCAGATAATGGCTATCGCCCAGCGCTCTCCCGAGTTTACCCGCCACTTCAAGACCTAGCGCATACGCGGTCAATACCTCACGCCCGGAAGCCGCCGTCGTTTCCCCGACAGCCAACGCGACCGGCATCATCGTTGCGCTCGGATGGCCACGCAGACCGGCCATTGTGTCGTCAAAGTCAAGCGCGTGGCTTGCAATGCCGTTTATAAATGCGGCATCCGCTGCCGACGTGAACAGATCCCGCCCCCACACGGTGGCCTTCGACCCGGTTTGCAGTTCTTGAACGCACCGCAGTGCAATGTCCACCACTGGCTCCCGCGTCCCCGCAAGCCCGACACCAAGCGTATCGATCAGCGCAATCTGAGCGCTCTCCAGGACCGGGGCCGGAATCTCCCCGGCCTCAACGACAAAGCGCCCCAGACGTTCAGTCTGCATATCAGTCTGCACGCGCCCCGGACGCTCGCACCACGGCCGACCATTTGGTGATCTGTAATTTGATATACGCGCCAAACCTTTCCGGCGTGGTAATAAAAGGCTCAGCGCCCGTTTTTGATAACTGCTCCCTGACATCCGCCATATTCAATATCCTGTTGATCTCCTGGTTCAGCCGTGTCGTAACGGCGGTCGGGGTGCCGACAGACGTGACCACACCGAACCAGCCGTCCGCTTCATAGCCAGGCAATCCAGATTCCGAGACCGTGGGCACATCCGGCAGAAATCGGGATCGCTTAACGCAAGTCACCGCAAGGACGCGTACTTTCCCGCTTTTTATCAATGGCATCGCTGGTGGTAGATTGACGAACATCAAGGGAACCTGACCGCTCATCACGTCAACAAGAGCAGGGGTGGTGCCCTTATATGGAACATGCACGATGTCAATACCCGACATCGTCTTGAATAATTCACCTGATAAATGAATACCGGTTCCCGTACCGCCCGATGCAAAATTCAACGCCCCCGGCCGAGATTTGGCCAACCTGATCACATCTTTCACCGATTTCGCCGGGACAGACGGGTGTGCAACAAGCACATTACAAACGTTGATCAGCGAGGCGACCGGGGTGAAATCTTTTACCGGGTCATAAGGCAGATGACGATATAAGCTTGGATTGATGGCATAAGCTGTCGAGATTAAGAGGATCGTGTATCCGTCTGGTGCAGTTCTCGCCGCCAGTTCGCTGCCAATACGGCCAGCCGCCCCCGGCCTGTTGTCGACTACGATCTGCTGACGAAGACCCTCAACTAATTTTTGAGCGACGATCCTGGCGGGAATGTCGCTTGCTCCACCCGCTGGCCCCGCTACGATGAAACGAATCGGCTTATTCGGGTATTCGCTGCCGAGAGTCAATCCAGAAAGACAGAGCGGAACTACCAGCACGAAGAACGACTGCTTCACGTGGAAACGTCTTCGATCGACGGCCCCGATTGGCCGCCGTCTTCGAGAGCGTGCGGCGCCCCGCCTCAGGGGTAACCGGCTGAACAAGAAGCGCATTGCCGTACTTTTGATGGTGTCAAGCCGTATGAGCGGCCTTCTCAGCCTTAAGTCGTGGTGAGGTAAGTTTTATTCCAAGAATCTCGCGCGCTTCGTCCGGTGTGGCTATTTCCCTTCCTAATTCTCTAGCGATCGTGGCGACTTTTCGCACCATATCGGCATTTCTTTGTATGACGTCGTCCTTGTGCGGATACACCCAATAACAATCTTCAGCTCCCACTCTCACGATCTGCGCGCCGAGCATTATTCCCAATACAGTTATCGGCAGCCAATTCCGTCCGCCGACGTAGACCCCCATCACGCTGTCTGGAATTGTTTCTTTAACCATGTAGAAACTCGTGATAAGTTGCAGCGCTCCCCAGGGATCCTTGTGTATGGTGTATGAATCATGTTTCCCCATGTGCAGATTTAGGATGTAAGGTTTCATCCTGGAGAGGCCGGGATCTATCAGAATATCCTTCAAGCGCATCAACGAAATCGGATTGTAGAGTTGGTAGACAGGTTTAACATTGTGTTCTTCGAGAAACGGAATCCCCTCGATGAGGGATTTTTCACTAATGTGGAAATCCCCCGGCTCGTATCTGCCCCATCCAACAAGCACAACACTTCCCTGGCAGTACTTGTTGCCATTACCCATCTCAAGTAATTTTTTTGTTTTCTTTATCCAGTCAACCTCCGCGCCGAAACGATCGAACGTGTCTTGCATAGTGACCATGTCGACCTTCTCGTAGACGCGGTCGAAAATTTCTGCGTTTAGCTTCGGGTCATATGCTTTTTCCGTCCGGAAACCCCGCTCCGGATCTATCGCATGGTGGTGAATTGCAGCGGCGCCTTCCTTCACCGAGTCGACAATCGTATCTACCTGTTCTTCCACCGTGCACGGAATGGCCGGATATCTTATTCCTCCCTCTTTGTAGCCGGGGGGCTCGAACGGATAAATTTCCCGAGGTCCCCAGAATCGGACAGATGGCCCAGTAGTTGCGCACTCAATAATGAGTTTTTTATCCATCGTCGGGATTCGAGGCTCGAGGTCGATTGGAAATCTTTTCAGCCGAATCCTGATGTACTCTTCAAGCGATTTCGCCCAATCTTTGACAGGCGCTTTGTATTCCATAACCACACCTCCTTGACCAGGTTAACTCTGCGCTTGATCCCAAAACGAAGTATCGCAATCCTTGATCGACACGGCAAGATTAGTTTTCCGCTCTGCGGAAATTTTATGGATCCTATTTTTTCCCTAGTTTTTGCCCTAATTACACAGGCTTATGACAGGTTAGCTTCTGAAGCTGTTCCTCGCTACGACTTATCTGTTTTCTCGACCAGGAGTAGACGCGCGTTCGTGAAGCCCTGCAGCCGAGTCGAGGATTACAATGTCTTATCGGCAAAAAAATGAGATTCTGTCTTCAATATACGCAGAACGACATCAAGAGCGCGGATCAACTAATTGCAGAGCTTGCAATCGTCGACCCATTTGAATAGATTCGGATTCAGCATCGCCCGCGACATGACCCGGACAACGCAGGGAAAGAACCAGCTTGTCACACCCCGGCAAAATATGCCCAAGACGCGGCGAAAATCTGGCGGCACACGAAGCATTGAACGCACGGTCCAGCTGCTGCGAGAAATAGCGAGATTCGGCAGGCGTGGCGCAAGGCTGTCCGACCTTGTCATGGCAACCCAGCTTGGATACGCGACGGCCCATCGCATCTTGAAATGCCTTGTCGATCAGGAGCTAGCCGAAAAAGATCTGCGAACACGACGCTATTCGCTGGGTCAACTAATCTACGAACTGGGTCTTGGTGCCACACCGAAAGTAAACCTGCGCGAGATATGTGAGCCGATCGTTTCATGCATCGCGGAGCGAACCGGCGATACCGTCTTTCTCCATGTTCGCAGCGGCCTAGACGTCCTTTGCATCGACCGCAAGGAAGGAATGTCGCCGATCAAGACCCATGTCTTTGACATCGGAAGCCGTCGGCCTCTCGGGGTAGGAGCCGGAGGAATTGCGCTGTTGGCCGCCCTGCCTCAAGACGAGGTTGAGGAAATTGTGAACACAATCGCACCTCGCCTCTTACCGTGGCGCGTAACACCAAAAAGGGTGTTGATAATGGTCGCACGCGCGAAACGAGACGGTTATGTAGCTACAGAAGGTGCCGTAGTGAAATGGGTGAATGCTGTAAGTGTTCCGTTTGGGGGGCAGAACGGATTGCCGCAGGCTACAATCACCATTGCCACGATTCCTCCCCGTCTTCCTAGCTCGAGGCAGCACGAATTGGTGGCCATGTTACGCGCGGGAATACGGGAAATCGAAAGACTCGCGAAGGAATTTTCGTCCCCTGGGCGGTGAGTGGACATCGACGGCACGCATGACGGTCACCCACAGTCTGCACACGCTGCGGTTCCGGCACGAGTCTTGAGCCAGCCGCAATCCCCGGCAGAAATCCACACAGTTTGACCGCGCCGAGAGAGAGTAGGAGCGTTACCCGGATAAAGTTTGCTCCGCGCGCCCGTCGCCTATCCCCGCAGCAAGACTGCGGGGGTATTACGGCGACGAAAAACAAAATCACGGCGCGCTTCGCTAACGTCAACAACAAAAAACATGCAGTTCCCGCGTGCCAAGAGCACGGGGAATAGCGAGTTCAATCCTGCACAGTAGAAATTGCAGGGCGTGCATGAAGTGAGAATCTTCAGGTCGGATAGCATGTGACGCCAGCCGCTGTGCACATACCTTTCAAACGGGGAGCCGTCTAGCTCCTCCGCGGTGTCGCCCTCTATGATTCCGTAGAACACGCGTCCCTGCTGCTCGAATCGTCCATACTTCATTTTTTGCACTCCGCTCATGATCAATGGTGAGCCGGAAAGCGGTTACCTTTTTCGCTGCTGCTTTTGTAGCGCTTCCAGAATGTTGCATGACGCCTGAGCATGCTGCAGAAATGTCCCGAACGATGCGGAATCCAAAAAATGACTTCCCCAGAAATGCTCGTCCAGCAGACGAGTCCATTCGGGGCACCCAGCAAGTCGGCGAACTGTTCCTTCCCAGAAATCGACAGCTTCTTGCAATAGCCCAGGCGGTCCAATAATCCCGCGCCATGCGACAAAAGGATGCCGAACGCCGACTTCTTTAAGGCAGACCGTGCGTTGAAAAGGTCCGGGCAAAGGCCGATCGCTCGATACCGCAATCGGGTGGCACTGCTGGGAATACGCGAGCCGCGCGATGGCGGCTGCAGTATCGGCATATAGCTGGATTACATCCGACGCGAGTGCTCCAAGCGCGGCGTCCTCGTTTTCGAATACTTTTGTCACAGCCGTCTTATCTAGGTGGAACGCTTCCAAGGCGCGCGTAACGGCGAGATGGCGTGCGTTCCCCGGCTTTCCGACGAACCCGGTTTCAAGCGGCGAGTGCCGGCGCTGAACCGATTCGACAAAGCCACTCCAATCGAGAGCCGGTTCGCACGGCTGGACGCCGAGTACGATGTATTCGTCAACCAGTAGCGCGATGGAGGTGAAGTCGGTCGGTCCCACGGTCGACTTACCGCTCAGGTAATTGCTAACGAGCATGTTCGACGCGATGCCGATTGTATGACCGTCCGCTGGGCACTCGCGCAAGCGCTCCCATGTGAGCGCTTGCCCTCTGCCGGGCAAGTTGACGACCTCGATCTGCACACCCGTTGTCGACTCGATGGTCCTTTGGATGACGCGTGCGAGCACATCATTTGCACCGCCGCGCTTTGACCCGACAACAAGCTGCACCGCGCGGTTGGGTCGCCAAGACATGGACTCCGCTACAATTCAGGAAGGTCCGTTCGCGCGTCGCGCGCGGCATCCCATGTCATTGCTTCTTGAGCATGCCTAGCTCGCCCAGCGCCTTCTCTACCTCCTTATGCGTCTCGTCCATGAACGCTTCGAGATCACGGCTGTTCATAAACTGCCCTTCCCATCCGTTCTCGTCCAGTATCTTTTTCCACTCGCTATCCCCGGAGAGCCGGTTGAAGCGGCCCTCCCAGTACGCAATCTGTTCCGGGTTCATGTCTCGGGGGCCGATGATGGCGCGGTACTTCGACAGATACGGCTTCACGCCGAGCTCGCGAAAGGTGGGCACGTCCGCGTAGACGCCGCTCAGGCGGTTCGGTGCTACCGTGGCGATCGCGCGCAGCCGTCCTGCGTTGAGGTGAGATATGACCACCGAAGGGCTCAACGCGATCATGTCCACGTGTCCGCCGAGCAGCGCGGTGACACTGCTGCCGCCCGCGTTGAACACTACCGTTCGGACCTTCTTCACGTCCACCCCCGCTCCGCTAAGCGCCATGGCCGCGGCCAAGTGATTTGAGCCGCCCGCGGCCGTCGATACACCGAGAGAAACGGCGTTCGGGTCTTTTTTTAGTATCTGGATAATGTCGGCCGGACTCTTATACGGGGCGTCCGAACGGACGACAAGCGCGGTATATTCGTGGAACAGCATCGACACCGGTGTAACGTCGCGGTAGCTCAGCCTTGTCACGCCCGTCAGGTAAGCGAGCGACAGGTTCACTACGCCTATCATGAGGTAGTGACCGTTGCCGGAATGCTGATTGAGGTAGGTCCAGCCGATGCTGTTGTTGCCGCCCGGCTTATTCACAATCACCGTTGGCACATCCAGGACGTTCCGGTCTTGCCACAGCTTTTGTATGAGCCGCGCCACCTTGTCCGGGCTGCTACCGGCTGCCGTTCCGACGATGATTTCGACATTCTTCTCCGGCTTCCAGCCGGTCTGCGCATGCACGGCGGCGGTCGCTGCAGCGAAGCATGCTACCGCCATAGCAAATGCGACTTTATTTAGCGAAAAGCAGTTCATATTCTGCTCCAGATGTATATCCCGTGCGCAATGAATGAGCCGTGTTTTGTCGCAAGCCCAAGCGATATCGCAAGACTCGCGCGAATTACAGCCTGTCGATTGGCTTACATTCTCCCGGCTCGGGATGAACGACGTATTTGGGTTTCGCCGAAATCTTGTCCACGTACACCCGTCCTTCCTTCATGACCAGTTGGATGTTCTCCTTCTTCCTCAGAAGGCTTATGTCGTGAACGGGATTGCCCTTGACGATCACGAGGTCAGCCAGTTTGCCAGCCTCGATAGTGCCCAGATCCTTTCCCAACCCAAGCGCCTCGGCAGCATTCTTGGTGGCCGTCTTGAGCGCGTCCATTGGGCTCATTCCCAGGCGCACGTACAGATCGAGTTCGTATGCGTTGTCTCCAACCTGCGGATCGACACCCAAGTCGGTGCCCATCGCAATTTTCACTTTTGCGGCGTGCATCTTCTGGAAAGTCTCATAGCAGATGGGCTGAAGCTTTTTCATTTTGGTCGAGACGTTCTCCGGTCCGCCACGGCTTTTTCGCACCTCAATGCCGTAATCGGATCGATGAACAAGTGTGGGCGTAACCGGTATTCCGGACTCCGCCACCATGGCGATAGACTCCTCAGTGCTGAACACCATGTGCTCGATCGTGTCGACCTTGGCCTTGACGCACATTTTTTGTCCTTCGACGGTAAAGCAATGTACTGCAACCGGCTTGTGAAATGCATGCGCTTCATCCACGATTGCATCAAGCTCTTCTTGAGTGATCGTGCGCACATCCGGGCGCTCGTTCGCAGTCCCCCCGCCTCCGGACACGTCTGTCTTTATCCAGTCCACCCCGGAACGCAGGTTCTCGCGCGTCAAGCGTCTCAAGTCCCAGGGTCCGTCCGCCCACGTGGAATGATGCCGCTCGGCATAGCGAGCCATCTTCATGTCCGAGTGGCCACCCGTGATTGCGGAGATCCCACATACTAACAAGCGGGGTCCCGCCACGATGCCTGCGTTTATGGCGTTGCGAACCGCAACCAATCCCGCGACGAGCTGCCCATGCGAGTTCACGCGCCCCATGTCGCGCAAGGTGGTGAAGCCCATCTCGAAGGTGAGTTGAGCATGAAATAGCGCGTAAAACTGCTGCAGTTCGGGCGGAACTTCCCAGAACGCTACGCGGTAGTTGCTGAAAGTCAGGGCGTTCCAGTGCGCGATGTGGACATGGCAATCGAACATGCCTGGCATCGCGGTCAAGTCGCCGGCGTCGATCACTTCGGCGCCCGGTGCAAAGGAAATCTGGTTGTACGGCCCTACCTTGCTGAACCGTCCTCCCTCTATGACGATTAAGGCGTTGTCTATTGGCTGTGCGCTGTTGCCGTCGACAAGACGGCCCACCCGGACCACTGTTACCTTCTCTCCGGCCATTTCTTTCCCCCCCGAGACCCCGTAAACGATAGCCCTTCACCCCAGACGCCGTATCGCCGGGATGCTATGATGGTTGCCCGTAACCCGTTAAAGCAACGAATAATCTATCCGCTTTAGCGGCCGGCGAGGGGGAATTTTTTTCAACCCGTCGTTGCAGGAAATTCACCATGCCTCGAAAACTGCCACCATTGTCGTGCCTTTCCGCGTTCGAGGCGGTCGCTCGGCTCGGGAGTTTCGCTCGCGCAGCCCACGAATTATGTGTAACGCGTAGCGCCATCAGTCACCGGATCAAGGCGCTGGAAGAGTATTTCGGCGTTCAGCTGATCGCCAGGCGCCACGGAACGCTTCGCCTTGCGGCCGAAGGCACGTGCCTACTCGAGGCTGTAACGAACTCGCTGTCGAACCTGGAGCAGGCTTGCGAGCGGCTGGCGGGCACAGCGCGGAGACCCATACGGGTTAGCGTGGGATTAGCATTTGCTAGCACTTGGCTGATGAAACGATTGGGCGGCTTTCACCGACTCCAACGTGATATCGACCTCGAAATCAGTGCATTACGGCTGTTACAGCCGGATAAGCTGGCGTGTCTTCAATCCGGCGAAGCGGACGTCGTGATCAGCTATGGCGCAGCAAAGGATTGGGAAGGCTATGAATACCGGGAAATAATCAAGTGCCGCATGTTCCCCGTGTGCAGTCCTGGTTATTACGAGTCCGTGGGCGGTTTGAACAGCCCTCAAGCCCTTCTCAACGCGACTCTCCTTAGGCTGCCGCGCCAACCGTGGCGTCCGTGGTTTCGCGTAGCTGGCCTTGTATGCCAGGAACCGTATCGCGGGCCGGTATTCAGCCACGCCGGGTTAATGGTGGATGCAGCCATCAATGGGCAAGGGGTAGCATTGGTGAGGGACGTTTTGGTCGAAGAAGAATTGAAGGCGGGACGCCTCTTCCACCTGTTCGACGTAAGCGTGGAAAGCGCGTACTACGCTGTCTATCTGCCCGAAGCCGCCGCGAGGCCAGAAGTCAGTGCGTTCCTGGATTGGCTCGTGCACGCCGCCGCGAGTGAGCCCGCGACGGGTCTGGAAAGCAGTCCACAATCCGCAATTCAAAGATCGGCAGGTGTATCCGCCAGGACCTACACGGCAGGCGGTAGGCGTCGCTGTTAACGGGGTTGTAGAAGCGCGTCATTTTGAGCGCGTGATTTTGGGGGTGAGCGCGGATTGTCGAACGGACGAGCGTAGGCCACGCGACTTGC
>Ga0156176_1048_pt1 | contig 68214 bp, 50 predicted proteins | sample RifCSPlowO2_12_FD_107829 | JGI IMG/M metagenome (GOLD analysis project Ga0156176, IMG submission 107829) | Betaproteobacteria bacterium RIFCSPLOWO2_12_FULL_62_58
GCGCCTTCACCCACGCCCGGCGCCTGGTCCGGCAACAAACCCACCGCCTCGCCGCGCTGCAGCGCCTTGTAGAACATGCGCACGCCCCTCAGGTTGGCCGGCGCGACGATCGCACGCCAGCGTTGCCGCCCGGCGATCATCAGCGGCTCGAGCCAGCTCAACCTGGGGGGACGATACATCACCGTGATCGGTAAGCGCTGCGCGATATACAGCGCCGATATTTCGAAACAACCGAGATGCGGCGTAAGGAAAATGATGCCGTGACCCTCGCGCTGCGCCTGCTCGGCCACGCTCCAGGTGTCGCACGCGACCAGGTCCGACACCTTATCATCCGAGCCGAACCACACGGCGATGAGCTCGGTCACGCCCTTGCCGGTTTCAGCGATCGCCTGATGCAGCAAGACGCGGCAAGCGGCCGGGTCCGCGCAGACGCCGCTCGCGTAGAGATTTTCCCGCAGGCGCGCAGCATAGGTCGGTGACAGCCAGTAAACGAGCCAGCCCAGGCCGGCGCCCGCGCGATGAAGCCACTTCAGCGGCAGCCGCGCGAGCAGCCGCAACAGGGGAACCAGCATGAATTTGGCTTTATAAATCGAGGCTTATGTGATATTGTATGCGCCTTTTTCCATTTCACGAAAAAAATTGTGAGCGATTTCCTGTTTACCTCCGAGTCCGTCTCCGAAGGCCATCCGGACAAGATCGCAGACCAGATTTCCGACGCCGTTCTCGATGCGGTGCTCGCGCAGGACAAATATGGTCGCGTCGCGGCGGAAACGCTGGTCGCGACCGGGCTAGTCGTCATGGCGGGTCAGATCACCACCCGCGCCGTTGTCAATTACAGCGAGCTTGCGCGCGACGTGATCAAGCGCATCGGCTACGACAGCTCGGAGGTCGGTTTCGACTACCGTACCTGCGCCGTGCTCACCGCGTTCGACAGACAGTCGTCCGACATCGCGCAGGGCGTGGACGAAGGCAAAGGCCTTGACGTCGAGCAGGGCGCTGGCGACCAGGGTCTGATGTACGGTTACGCCTGCGACGAAACGCCGCAGTTGATGCCCATGCCGATTTTTTACGCGCACCGCCTGATGGAGCGGCACAGCGAACTGAGAAAAGACGGGCGGCTGCCGTGGCTGCGGCCCGACGCCAAGTCACAAGTGAGCGTGCGTTACGTCGACGGCAAGCCGCACCACGTCGATACCGTGGTGATCTCGACTCAGCACAGCCCCGACATCTCCCATGAGCCGCTCACCGAAGCAGTGATCGAAGAGATCGTGAAGCCGGTGTTTCCGAAGAACATGCTGACAGGAGAAACGCGCTTTCTCATCAACCCGACCGGGCGGTTCGTGATCGGCGGGCCGATGGGTGATACCGGGCTGACCGGACGCAAGATCATCGTCGACACTTATGGCGGCTACTCGCGTCACGGCGGCGGCGCATTTTCGGGCAAGGACCCATCGAAAGTCGACCGTTCGGCGGCTTACGCCGCGCGTTACGTGGCGAAGAACATCGTCGCAGCGGGGTTGGCGAAGAAATGTGAAATCCAAGTCGCGTACGCGATTGGCGTGGCGCGTCCGGTGAGCGTGCTGGTCGACACCTTCGGCACCGGCAGGATCGCCGACGACAAGATCGCCAAGCTGGTCGAGAAGCATTTCGATCTGCGGCCCAAGGGCATCATCCAGTGGCTCGATCTGCTGCGGCCGATTTACAGCAAGACCGCGGCCTACGGCCATTTCGGCCGCGACGAGCCGGAATTTACGTGGGAAAACACCGACAAGGCGGCGGCGCTCAAGGCGGACGCCGGGGTGTAGCGCGAGCCACAAGCCCCCGAGGTCTTAATCAGCTGAGTTTCCAGCCTGATTTGACCTTGGCAAGCAGCGCGTTGACTTGGTCGAGAACACCCTGTGGCACAGAGGCGTTATCGCCGAGCTCGACAGATACTTTGAATCGCAACTGCTGGCCCGCGGCAGCCTTTTTAATCTCGGAAACACAGTCCGCCAAGTCTTGTATCTCGTTAGTTTCGAGTTCCGCCGCAGCCACCTTCGCACCATACGTTGAGCTTGAGCCTTCTTTGCCCTTTTCTTGTTTGCTGGGCACAATCTCCACGCCGGATGCGCCGCCAAGGTCTGTTGGCCATTCTTTTGAGAGCAGCGTACGTTCAAGCAACCCAAGTCGGAATGCGTCGTCCAGCGCGCATTTCACCGTTGTCCACGGAATTGGCTTGCCCAGTTTTGTGGACAGCGCGACATGAATTAAATGTGCGGTCGTCGGCGACTTTGCCCAAGCGGCCGAAAGGCTTTCGGGCAGTAAATCCGTTGCGGAAATCGGAGCAGGCGGCGGATAAAGCGCGGCGGCGTCCGTCAGCAGACTCACTGGCACGTCTTCACCTATTACGCTCATTGCCGGCGTGACCAGCCACAGCCGGCTGGCTTTGACCGCAGCACTTACAGCTTGCTTAATTACGTCTGCTGATGCGTCCGGAATCGGCATGGGTTCTTTGTATCCGCCCTTGTCGATTTGAATGTAGTGTTTTCCCGAAAAGTAAACGTTTATGTCTGCAAGCTTGAGCGCACCGCTCTTCCACAATTCCGGCAATGCCCCGACCGCAAGCAAGCCGGGTTCCAGTTCAACCAGCGTCGCGGCGTCAGACAACACAACTTCGAGGCTGGGGTCCGCCAACGCATGCTCATCGGGTCGCGATCTCCAGAAGGTCCGCACCGATTTATCCGAGCGGGTCACTTGCAGCACGAAATCGCCGCTTTCGCAGCCCCTAAGCAATGTGTCAAGGATGGCTTGCCGGTTGAGCATTTTCGGCAACCGCGCAGTCGAAGCGAATGCTCCCACCAAATCCTTCACGTAGCGCGATTTCTCCTGCGCCTGCCACAGGTTGAACGGGCCGCCCGGCAGCAGTGCCTCCGCATTGATCGCCGTGCTTTCGATCCGCGCACGCTTGTCGTTGACGATCTTGATGAACAACGGCTCGTTGTCCACGTTCAATCGGAAAGCCGCAACCTCGTTGGCATCGTTGACTGTGACCACGATGCAATAAGCCATCACGATATGCGAGGCCAGTTCACCGCGCGCGACCCTCAAATTGGTATCGAGCTGCGCAAGCCGTACCGTATCGACATCCTCGCGGCTCTTCAGCATCTCGCGCACCTGTTCCCACGCCAGCGCGTCGCGCACGCGTTCGCGCGCGAGCTCGATCCCATCCTTCGATGGCACCGCCAGCACCACCGCGTTGCGGTTGTTCGCGCGCGGCCTGTCCGCTGTTGTGGTTTCGTCGATGAAACGACGCGCTTCCGCACTGGGCTTACCGGATTCCGAAGCTGCTTTAGACCCCAGAACGGCGTAGTGAAACTCGCCGTCGTCCTCGATGTCCGCCGGACGTGCCGGCAGCATATGCACCGCCGCGCCCATAGTGCGGGCTCCCTCGGTCAGTTTCTTGGTATTGCCGATCTCCTTTTCCAGGACCTGCTCCACGATAGTGGCCGTAATATAACTGCGGGCATCATGGTGCATCTGCTTGAGGTTGGGCTTGGAACCAAGCCTCCATACCTTGGGCAATCCGCCATCTTTCTCCGTGGTGAAAGTGTCGTCGAGATACCAGGACACGTCCGCCCAGCGTGACAACCCCTTTCCCAGCTCGATTCGGTCCGGAGATACCTGCCCCAGCATCACCATCAGTTCACGCGTCTGCGCACGCTGCCCGATAGGCTGCGAGTGCAGGAAGGTCGCGATGACCGCCTGTTCGATCTCGCGATTGGCAAGCCCCAGCGCGTCCTGCTGGATGTCGCGCGCTTTCTTCAGCTCGCCCTGAAGAATGGCCTGCCAGTCCTGGCGTTTGCCTTCGTACTGCTCGGACCGCGCAATGCTCGCCAGCTCGCGCGCGGCATCGTTGAGATTTTCGTCGCCGGGCGCAGACAGAAATACGGCTGGCCCAACCAGCGGCGCCGGATCGCCCCACTTCTCCGCGTCGCGCAACGCGGACGCAAAAGTGCGCAACACCCCGCGCGTGCGCTGGAAACCTTCAAGTTGCGTCCATTTCTCGAACAGCACCGTGGTAATGTCCGGATGAAACGGAAATGCTTCTGTGTAGCGCCCGTCCTCCTGGCCCAGTTGACGCTTGGTTTGATCGTCGAGTTCAGCAATACCCTTGAGCGCACTGACCACCTGCGCCTTCCATCCCGACCGATCTGTGTAGCTCTCCGGCGTAAACAGGCGCCGGCGCAGCACCTCCGCCACGTCCTGCGGCTCGACCGGCTGAATCCCGGCCTCGGCGACCCGCTGGAACATGTCGTAGAGCGCTTTCTCGACCTGTTTCCCAAGATCGTCGCTCTTGCTCGGGTCCGAAGCGAGCAGCGATGCCACCAGTGCGCAGCCCTTCACACGTCCTACTGCCTGAGTCAGACACTGGAAAAACGTCTCCAGCTTCTTGATCCAGGCTTTGTCGGTGCTGGCTATCGTATGCGCCCACATCAGCACCTCGTCGAGCAACACCAGCGTCGCCAGTCCGTCCTTGGCAGGCAGCGCAAGCACGTCTTCCATGACGTTGGTGGCGGGGGGCGTCTCGCGCTCCTTGTCAGCGCTGCCCAGCAGCTTCAGTCCAGCTTCACCGCCGAGTTGCCACGCCAATGCACTCCAGGGCATCTTGAATCGCCTGATCTTGCCGTCGGGCGCTTTGACATCCATCCCCGTCTCCACATCGAGACGGTCAAATACCAGCGCCGCAACGCGCGCCTGCACCGGTGTCATTCCGATATGGTTGGTGAACTCCTCGATGGCGGGCAGCTTGGGCAGCTTGGCAGGGTCGGACACCAAGTGCACGAGCGTGATCAACGCATGCGTCTTGCCGCCGCCGTAAGTCAGCTGCAACTGCCGCACCGCTTTCTCGGATTTTCCGGCAAGGCGCAACACCACGTCGCGCGCGAGGTCGCGCAGCTTGGTGGTTGGATAGGTGAGCGCGAAGAACTCTTTCGGGTCGTGATAGACCGAGCGGTTCTTGTCCATCATCACGTCGTAGAGGTCCGCCGCGAACTCCTTCTGCGACAGCTCGCCGCTGCGGATGTCGGACCGCAGCGTGATGACCTGATGCCAGGGTTTCGTCTTAGCCATAACTTCTTCCTCGCGTTATTGCTCGTTCATCGGCGTGATCGGTCCTCCAAGAGCGCCTTACAAAACAATAATCTCCCTCTCCACCGATCACGGGGGAGAGGGTTGGGGTGAGGGGGAGCATAAAGATCATTTCGTGAATGGCTTTAAGCACCCAGCGTAAGCGCGCCCTGCGCCGTGGCGCCGATCTTCCGCAAATGATTGGAAAGCTTTTCGAGAATCGAGCATTCCTCGGCCTGCCCTTCCGCACGACTCTTTTCTATAAGCGATTGCACTAATTGATGAAATATATCGCTACGCCGCAGGCCGCGCTGCTCCAGATAGTCGTTTACCTTGTTCTCGTCGCCCGCCTTCCACAGCTGCATGAGCTTGTGCACCTGGTCGATCAGCGGCACCGGCTTGCCATTGGCCGGCTCCACGCCGAGGTTACGATGTTTGCGCTGATTCCAGGCTTTGAGCTTGAACTGCCCGCCGCTGCCGCTACTCTCGTCCGAAGCGTCTTCATCCGTAACGTCGTCTGCCTCATCGCCCGACTCTTCATCTGCCGCCGCGCCTTTACCGCGCGAAAGAATCTCATACTGGTCGGCAAGCAACCGCTCGGACAAGCCGCACGAGACGGCATAGAGAATGCAGGCTCCAGCCGGAGCATCCTTTAGACCAAAGTCGTTGCGATGCAAAAGGTAATAGGTCGTGATGTCGTCGAGCGAAATATCCCGCGTCTCCGTTGCGCCCTCTCCGCCGGACAACACGCGTCCCACCACGAAGTCCACCACCATTCGGCGCACGTGTCGCAAGAACTCCGATACAGTCATCAGCGCGCCAGATTCAGTTGCTTTCTTGACTGCCGGATACTGACTATAGGCCTCAAGTGCAGGGCCAGTCGCAGCCCAAACAAAGTCAGGACCGCGAATACCGGCATCCCAGAAATCGCGAAGGCGTTGTTTGATGTTTACTTCCATTTCCTTAAGAACATCAGTGTCCCAGCCAGCACGTTTAATTGGATCGCGCTTACGACAAATCAGCCAAATGGAGGATGCAAGTGATGCACGACCAAAATTTCTTACACCGCCTCGCATTTCTGTAGCAATAGGCCAGCTCCCATCAACCACGAATCCAGCACGAATGATCGCTGACACCAACGTTTCCCATGCATCGGGTTGCTTGTTAGCAAACACAACCACGAGACGGCCAGTGGGGACTAACTCCGCGTGGCACGTCGTGAAAGAATGAGCCATTCCATCTTCATAGTTCTTTTTTGACGCTATTACGTCGCCGCCAAATCGAGAAGCATCGTCGATTAGCTCTCCATCCTGCGTTTCATGGTTCCACTTTGGGGCCAATGGCTTAGCAAACGCCGAATCAAACTCAGAGTTCAGCCCTACGAGTACTCTTCGAAGCCATACGTAGAAAAAATCCATAAGATCGGAATATGGGATAGCGTCGTAATACGGAGGATCCGTCACGATAATGTCATGTTCTCCAGCCGTCATTACGGCGCTCTGATTTAGGATTTTGGGAGATTCCGTATGCCGAAACGCGCTGGTGTCTAATCGTTCAATTACCTGAGCGACGTTCGAAAGTGCCCCGAAGAAGAATCTATCATTGGGAGCTAAGGGATTGCCCTCGGCAAAATCCCAAGTAATCGGTAGGGCATAACGAAGAAACGTCTGCTTTACCTCGGCGGCTTGCGATTCCCAAATGCATATCGTGCTCAGGTAGTTTGCGGTTCTATCTAATGCTATCGCAAGCATGGCATGTATCGCCTCGCCCCATTCCTCTGAGAACAGTGTCCTTATGGCGGGCTTAGTTTCCCTGATCGATCGAGTAAGGACCCCGAGAAAAAGAAGCTCTCGCAATGTAAACAGCTTCTTCCACTGATCAAAACCGTAAAGATCAACTGAAAACGCGCGGGCCGCACCCAATCCTGCTTTAGGCGTTGGTTCTTCCGGCAACCCAAACGGTATCTCGATAAATATACGCTCCAGATCCGATTCCGTTATCTCAGCAGATTTGATCTCATGTACTGTCGGCAACCTGTATTCCTTATTCTGGAGGAACGCTACAACCACAGCGGTCATGACAGTCTTGAGACGACCCCCGCGACCCTCAAGCCGCAGGTCAGCCATTGTCATCGTCGTTCCACAACCCGGTATTGCACAGGTCACACCGGAGCGACTCATCGTTCCAGCGCTGATTCGCTTATCGTGCTCGCGCCGCTGTGCTGGATTGCCGCCTTGGACTTTGACGTCTTGATCGATGCCGAACACCACACCCGTCCTGTCGGCATTCGGCTCCAAGGTCAGCAGCACGCGTTTGTTGTCCTTCTTAGCCAGCCAGCGAGTCTTGAGCAGCGGCACGATTGCGCGGCACGCCTTGCACTTAACCGTGCGCGCCCAAAGGTAGGCAACCGTCGGTTTGGCTACCCAGCGTGGATTCGCAGGATTATCGAGATAGGTTTGGTCGTAACCCGCGTTCAACAGCTCGATCTGCGAATCGCCATCATCATTGGTCGGCACGAGCTTAAGTTGTTCCTCGTCCGCGCGCGCCAACGGCACCCGCGCATAGGGCTTCAAAGTGCAGAACTCGGCGTACGTCGGGTAATACTGCGCCAGTTCCTTGCGCGCCTGCTTGAGCACCCAATGTCCCCATGCGCGCACATGCCAGGCCAGGTCTGCGTCGAATTGCCCTTGGGAAATGGCGTGTTGCTCGAACATCTCCTTTTGCTTCTCCCCGCTCTCGGCTTTCCTGGCCAGCATGTCAAGCTGGATGCGGATATCTTTGGGCTTGAGCCCCAGCGCTTTGAAGTAACCCGTCATGAAGTCCCGATCCCGGAGCGCGAAATCGGGAAGCCGCCGTTTCTGCCCGGCGAGCTTCTGCGGATACTCCAACGTGCACTTGAGGATGAACCAGGCGACCGGATTGATATCCACCGCCGTGACTTCGCAGCCGAGGCGCATTGCCTCCAGCGGAATCGCGCCGCCGCCGGCAAACGGATCGAGTACCTTCGGCGCGCGTCCGCCGTACGCCTTGCGTATCTCCTGCCTGAACCACTCCAGATCGGGACCCGATTCGCGGCCCCAATGCAGGATGCCTCCGACGGTTTCCTTGGTTTCGATTTCCTCGATCTTCCCCGAAGGCAGTTTTTTCTTCTTGAGGGATTTTTCCACCGTGCCGGCCAGGCGTTTGAGAATCTCATCCCGTTTCTTCTTGTCGCCCGGATCGGGAAGCAGCGTCGCGATCAACACCGCGCGCGACGCCGCCAACGGTCGCCGTGCCGGCCAGATGTGCAACGTGGAGATATGCCCATGCCGCACGTTCTTCTCGTGCACCGAGTCGAGCGACGTCTGTTCGAGCGGGAAGGCGACTTCGATCAGGCGTTTGCCGTTGTTGCTCATGGAGTTTTCCTCGTCCTTATTTCCAATATGCCGGCCGCTGCAGCACGAACCCGTCGGCTCTCGTGACCGTGGGCGGCAGCTGTGACTGACGCACTTTGGCTTCGCCGACCGTGAAATACCCGCTTGCTGCTTTTGTCAACGCGATTGACTGACGCCCCGGAGGCTGTGCGATCACAATGCGCTTGTGGGGAAAACGTGCCAGAACCTGCCGCACCGGCGTGGTGAGATCGCTGTCCGCGGAGACGAGCAATGCCGTATCGAAGCGGTCCTCGAACGCATCGGCCAATAGCTGTACGGCGATATTGACGTCGGTCATCTTCTCCTCGTAGTCCATCCAGGTTGCGCCGCACTTGCGGCACTGTCTGGGCTTTTCGAGGTAATGACCAAAGTGCAATGTGAGTTCCGGCAGCGTACCGAGTGCTTCCAGGTAGGCTCCCTGGCGCCGCATGTCCTGGCTGTTGTGTCCGTTGTCGCGAATGCGGGTTGTAAAATAGTGAGCCCCGCACAGCATCTGATCGGGCTTGAGCAGTTGTCGCGACAACGTCACGAGATCCAGCCAGTAGTATTTCCTCCAGCCTTTGTGCCTCAGACCGAAGTAAAGGTTGAATCCGTCGATGTAGGCAATGACCCGGTTCATCGGAATACTCCCATCTTCGGCTCGAAACCTGGCTTGACACAGACCGCGCTCGCCTCCATACTTACACTCATAAACCCCGCCGGAGATCGCATCTCCGGCCCGACGCCTCCCTCGTGGAGGCGTTTCTTTTTGCTTAGCTGGTCGCTCACTGCCGCACCTCAGCGGCTTGGAGAATCGCCGAAGCCGAGATCACGAAACTACCCTTGGCACGGACCATCAGCGTTCCGAACGGGTCCTGGACTCGCACAAGTCGGGGCGATCCGGTGGCACAATCGAATACGGCGTATAGCCAGTACCGGCCCCGGAGATTGATCGCCTTCGCCCACTCGTTCTCGGTCAGTTCGACATCACCCGTTTCGACCCGCCCCTTGACCTCGATCGCTCGCTCGCCGCCAGCGTGGCGCTTTGATAACACATCGAATCCGGGGTAATCGGTCAAGCCTGCAACCCGCGCCTTCGCCGGGATCGAAACGTCTCTCACATCGGCACCCTGGCTGATCTCGTGAGCGATGGTGATTTCCATCGCGATCCGCTCGACTTCCGCATCGCGGGCCTTGATGTCCTCAGCGTCAAATGACGGCTGCACCAGTGCCGTCGCGATTAACTCAACTTCGCCCGGCTGAATGAGCTCGACCTCGCGGCGCAACTGCCCCACCGCAAGCTCGCGCCGCTCGGACAGGCTGCGCTGCTGATTCTTGATGCGCTCAAGTTCGGCTGCGGCACCTTTGTCGCCGTCTCGCGCTTTCTCCGTGTACCGCTTCCGCGCGGAAGCAAGTTCCGATTCCTGGTAATCATAGGCACGGCGCAGATACTCTTCGGCGTGCCGCATACGCCCTTGCTCGGATAACAAATTTATTTCGCTCAACTTTTTTAGAATGACCTCTCTGACATGCCGCTCGGTGGCGGCGCGGTAGGTTGTTCCCTGCGCAAGAAACGGCACGGCGGATGAATCGACCTTGCCTCCGGGTTTCAGCAAAAGCAGTTGTTCGACGGGCGCTTCGTCCAGCCGGTTATCCGCAAATTGCTGCACGCCGACCAATCGCTGTTCAAGCACTTCCTCCTGATGTAGTGAGGGGAATCCCTGGTCGACGCCGCGGACTACGCTGACGCGGGCGACATGAAACAGATACGGCCGGGTCGCAGAGGGATCGATGAATACCGCACCCTGACGCCCAGCCGATCGACAACGCTCGATTGCTAGCGCGGACAGCCGCTCGAACACCGGCTCGCCTGGGTGCAGGAAAACCGCGTCGCGCCGGTCGTCCGGCCGATAGACAGTCAACCGGTTGCGGGCTGAGTCCGGGTAGCTTTCGAGCAGCGGCATTACGCCGTCGAGCGCGCCGCGCGTGCGTGCGCGCACGAAGAATGTGGCACCCAGATCACCCACCAGATCGACGCCGATGACCGGCGCCGCATGTTCAAGATAGCGCCGCACGTAGCCCGGCAGCAGCCGACGCATCTCCTCGATATGCATGGCTTCCTGCAGCTTGGGCAGGTCCCGCATGACCTCACCGCCTTTGCCGTAAATGCTTTCTTCGCGCGCTGCGATTGCGCGAACCTGCTCCACGGTGAGCTGCCCCGCCAGATCCATGGCCGCCCGGTCCGCCGCATCGTCGGAGAGTATGGCCTTCTGTAAGTAATCGGTCATTGATACTCCTTCGAATATCCGGCCGATGACGTCGAACACCTTGTCCGAGCCGAGCGCGATGCGAATCTCTTCCAGTTTGTCGAGCAGGATCTTGACGACACGGCCTTCGCGAGTCTTGCCGGCAACGAGGTTGAGAATCACAACCCGGTCTTTTTTCTGGCCGTAGCGGTGGATGCGGCCCATGCGCTGCTCGAGCCGCGCTGGATTCCACGGCACGTCGTAGTTGATCAGCACCCAGCAGAACTGCAGGTTGATACCCTCAGCCGCGGCGTCCGTACCCACAAAGAAGCGGGCTCCGTTCTCCTCGCCTGCGGCCTGCCCGTGGGGCCGGCGGAAACGTTCGACCTGGGCGTCGCGCTGTTCGAAGTCGAGGCCGCCGTGGATAAAAGCGACCTGGCCCGCGTATCCCATGGCATCGAGGCGGCGCATCAGAAATTCGAGCGTGTCCTTGTGCTCGGTGTAAATAATGACCTTCTGATTTTCGAACTGGGGATTGCGTAACAGCTCCCGCATCTTCTCGAACTTGGACTCGCGGCCCTGTTCGTAAACCCGCTCGGCAAGGCGAATGAGTTCGCGGACTTTTTCGCGTTCGGCGATAAGTTCGGCGAGCGACGTGGCGACGAAAGCGCCCAGTGCTTCCGCTTCGTCCTTCTCGTGCTCTTCCACCCCGTTGTCGGTCGATTCCTCTTCGGAGGATTTCTCGTCAAGCGTATCGTGAACCTGGCGATCGAGTTTTTTCTGCTGCTCGCGCAACTGCTCTTCCGGAATCCGCCCGGACCGGATGTCGTCGATCAGCGATTCGAGGCGATCAAAACGCCGGCGGAATGAGCACATGAGCGCCCAGGTGCTGCTCGCGAGCCTGCGCTGGAAAACCGTCATCGCAAAACGGGCTGCAGATCGATTGAGCAATCGCGCCTGGTTGTAGTAATGGCGGATGTATTGGGTGGTTTCGTCGTAGAGTGTTTGCTCACTGACGTTGCCTTGGGTGAGATCGTAGCTGTGAGTGTCGCAGGTGCGCAGTGCGTAAAGCGGGCGTCCGTGCAGGTCAACCATCTCTTCCTTGACGCGGCGGATGAAGTAGCGGCGCCGGGCGTCATTCGGGAAAAGCTTAAACGCCGTCTCGGTACTAAAGAGTTCCGGCTCCAGCAGGCGCCACAGGCAATAATACGGGTACTCCTTACCCATGTGCGGCGTCGCCGTCAGCAGCAACAGGTGATGCGTGTTCCACGGCAGGCGCCATTCGTCCGGGATATCGCGCACGCCTGCCAGCGCCTCGGCGAGACGATAGCGGTCGGTTGGCCTGAAAGTGCCGTCGGAGTCGCGATTAGCAGAGAGTTTGTGCGCCTCGTCGAATACCACGAGGTCATAAGGCAGGGTAGCGGGATCGCCCAGTGCCTTGAACAGCGTGGCTCCGCGCAGCGAGTCGACGCTGACGATGACCAGATCGCCGTCCGGGCCGGAGAACGGATTACCCTTTCGGGCATCGGCGCTGGAAACGATCCGGAACGTCAACTGGAACAGGTTGCGCATTTCCCGCTCCCAGTTGCCGATCAGCCCGGCTGGGGAAACAATCAATACGCGGCGTATGGTACGGCGGGTGAGGCTCTCGCGGACATACAGCCCGGTCATGATGGTCTTGCCCGCACCGGCATCGTCCGCGAGCAGGAACCTCAGGCGCGGCTGCGTCAGCATTCGTTCATAGACCGCAATGCGCTGGTGGGGCAGCGGATCGATCTGGCTGATTTCCGCCGCAAATGCCGGATTGAACAGATGGCCGTAGCTCAGGCGCTCGCCTTCGACGAGCACCCTCAATTCATTAGCGTCGCCGAGGAAGTCGAGCTTGGCGTCTGCCACTGCCACGACGGCAGACGGCGTCTGGGGCTGCCCCTTCGTCAAGGCGAAACCTCCACCCCGAAGCCCCTCCAGCTTCTCGAGGGCCATCCGGGATGGGCGCACCTGTCCGTTTTCCCAGCGGTTCAGCGTTGCGAAGGAGACGCCGAGCAGCTTGGCCAGTCGCTGTTGCGTCAGACCGAGAGTTTTTCGAAGGCTCCTAATTTCTTCGGGCGTCATTTACTCGTTCGTGTTGAGTAATTAAATGCAATATAGCATATGATATAAGATGGTTTCAACGGTAACGTGAAAAAGTACCTCAAGATATGCCGTCGGTCGGACCAGCAGGCTGATTCAGGCGATCAGTCTATCAGTAGAACATGCTTATTCTTCAATAGGATGCGAGAATTACGCCGTCGATAAGATCTAGAAAATTCGCTATCCAACAGGGCCGGCTTCCCAACCCGCTTACTGCGCACAACCCAGCAACCAAACCGGACTTATGCCGTGTACCCGTGAAAAAGTTGTGGATAGCCCACTGGCGTCGGGATAAAATTTGAGCTTGCCAAAACTTACCAATATGGTAAATTTCTTGTGATTGCTGGCCACCCGAATCCTTTTGTCAGGCAGAGACCCGAACTGCCGTGGCCACCGCCGACCGAGCACGACGACCGCAGCCGCGTCATACCTGAAAAGATTTGGGAACTTGCCGATATCAAGGCAATCGCACAGGCGCAAGTGGACCAGGAAGCCGAAACCTTACTGTCGGCAATTACCGACGATTGCATTGAAGACCTTCAGAAACTTGAATTTACTGCTCGCGATGTAGCCGAGCGGATACTGCAACTTCAAGCGCACCACTATGACAAGTCGATGTGGTGCATGAGAAGCAAGAGACCTGGGGTCAAGGTACCTGATGAACAGCTGTGGTTTCCCTGTGATGCCTATGTGCTTCGAGTTAAAGAACGCGTACCCACCACAGGATGGGAAGGGTTTCTTGATTACTACGTCAAGCTTTGCCTTACACCGAGCAAGAAGGTAATCGTATTGATTTCCTTCCATCCTCCTAAGCTTTTTTGAATCATTACTCCCAAGACAAATATGGAAAAGAAAACCTCCTGCGTGATGTGCGGAAACGAACACCTTCATCTCCAGGAATCCGAGAAGTTGGTGGAAATTGACGGCGCCGAGGTCAAGATTCCTTTCCGTAAGCATTGGTGTGAAGAATGCGGGAGCGAAATGGCTCTCAATGAGGATCTCCGCTTCAACGCCCGCGCCATGCGTCATGCAAGAAAGAAGCACCGCGGGATGCTCACGGGCGAGGAGATTCGACAGATTCGCAAGCAATTGAGACTCAACCAGGAGCAAGCCGCGAAGCTCTTCGGTGGCGGGCCAGTGGCATTTTCCAAGTATGAAAACGAGGAAGTCAGTCAGAGTGACGCCATGGACAGGCTGATTTGGATCGTTGGAATGATTCCCGGTTTAGCCCAACTGCTTGCGAAGCGACTAAAGATTGACTTAGCCATGGAGGCAGAGGTCACGCTGGAAAAAACAGCCACTGAATTCAAAGAAGAATACGTAACTCAAGCTCGGGTGGCCATGGAAGCAACTTCGAGCTATTTCAGAGGGTTCAGTGCCTTCTCAACGGCGAGTAATGAGGAAATCTATAAACCCGACGAAAAGGCTGGGGCCGTTGAAGGAGTTGCCGCTTAGGCCGTGAGGATTTGATGCGTCCAAGCCCTATCCAGTTGCGGCACCTGATTTACAACAAGGTTGCTGTATCACCGAATCCTTCGGAAGAGGAATCTCCTGGCCGAGCAGTTGGTTTCGATTTCGACGGGGTTAACATCCGAGCAAAGGTAGGAATAGCACGCAAGCCCGGACAAGAGCGCGATCCGCGCGATTTTCTCGTCAATCTGGAAATTAGAATCGACAGCAAGGAAGGGAAGGCCGCTCCTTACGATATCGACGTGGGGGTAGTAGGTGTATTCGAAGTCTTACCGTCACTCGCAAGAGAAAAGAGAGAAGATTTGGTGACGGTAAATGGCGCTTCTATCTTGTATGGCGTGATCAGAGAGGCAGTGCTCTCGTTGACATCACGTTTTGTAGGCGGCGCTCTCACTCTTCCAGGGATGAACTTTGAGGATGATGCGCCATCACTGCGCGCGGCTCGCGCGAAAACGCACTCTTCCCCCGTCGAAGCATCGAGAACGTCAACGCCTACAAAGAAGCTACGACGAAAGCGTTCGGCCTGAACTGCGCTAGTGGCGCCGTAACTCGGAGTTGCGTTACAATGTGCGCCCCCGAGGAGCGTTGCAACGGGCCATACGCGCCCGCCAGGCTCGGGGTGTCAACCGCAACGGCGCTCACGAGCTTTTTTCTTTTTTTTGGAAAGGAGAGCGTGATGAACGCCGTAATCAAGTCTTCCTCCAAGCAGGATTACCATGTAGCTGATATCAAGCTCGCCGATTTCGGCCGCAAGGAAATGGCGATCGCCGAAACCGAAATGCCGGGCCTGATGGCGGTGCGCGAGGAATACACGGGCCAGCAGCCGCTCAAGGGCGCGCGCATCGCGGGGTCGCTGCACATGACGATACAGACCGCGGTGTTGATCGAGACTCTGGTCAAACTCGGCGCGGAGGTGCGCTGGGCCTCCTGCAACATCTTCTCGACCCAGGATCACGCGGCGGCGGCGATCGCGGCGGCCGGCATTCCGGTGTTTGCGTTCAAGGGCGAAAGCCTCGAGGAGTACTGGGCGTTCACGCACCGCCTTTTCGAGTGGCATGACGGCGGCGCGCCCAACATGATCCTCGACGACGGCGGCGACGCCACGTTGCTCGCGACCCTCGGCTCACGCGCCGAACGGGACCCCGCGCTCGTCGCCAAGCCGGCCAACGAAGAAGAGCGGGTCCTCTACGCGGCGATCAGGAAACGCCTCGAAACGAGGCCCGGCTGGTATTCGAAGATCCTCGCCGGAATCCGCGGCGTGACCGAAGAGACCACCACCGGCGTGCACCGGCTCTACCAGATGGAAAAGGACGGGCGGCTGCCTTTTCCCGCCATCAACGTCAACGACTCCGTGACCAAGTCGAAGTTCGACAACCTTTACGGCTGCCGCGAGTCGCTGGTCGACGGCATCAAGCGCGCGACGGACGTCATGATCGCCGGCAAGATCGCGCTCATTGCCGGCTACGGCGACGTCGGCAAAGGCTGCGCGCAAAGCTTGCGGGGCCTCGGCGCCATGGTGTGGGTGACCGAGATCGACCCGATCTGCGCGCTGCAGGCGGCGATGGAAGGATACCGCGTGGCCACCATGGACGAGGCGGCAGACAAGGCCGACATCTTCGTCACCGCCACCGGCAACATCAACGTCATCACCCACGAGCACATGGTCAGGATGAAACACAACGTGATCGTGTGCAATATCGGGCATTTCGACTCGGAGATCGACGTCGCGAGCCTGCGGCAATACCGGTGGGAGAACATCAAGCCGCAGGTCGACCATGTGATCTTCCCCAGCGGCAAGCGGCTGATCGTGCTCGCTGAAGGGCGGCTCGTCAATCTCGGCTGCGCGACCGGGCACCCGAGTTTCGTCATGTCGAACTCGTTCACCAATCAGGTGCTGGCGCAGATCGAACTGCATGCCAACACCGGCAAGTACGAGAACAAGGTGTACGTGCTGCCGAAGCAGCTCGACGAGCGGGTGGCGCGGCTGCACCTGAAGAAACTGGGCGTTCAACTCACCACGCTCACCGAGGCGCAGAGCAGCTATCTCGGCGTCGACATCAACGGACCGTACAAGCCGGAATACTACAGATACTAACGCGGAACGAGGAACGATGAACGCGGAACGGCTGGTGCTTGCGCCGGTATTCTTTGACGTTCATCGTTCATCACTCATCGTTCATCATTGCCACTAAATGCTGTCGCAGAAAAAATTCCCGCGCATCTTCAGCTTCGAGTTCTTCCCGCCCAACACGCCGGAAGGAACGGAAAAGCTGCGCGCCACGACCAGGCAACTGGCCCAGCTCAAGCCGGAGTTCTTTTCAGTGACCTTCGGCGCCGGCGGTTCCACGCGCGACCGCACGCTCGGCACGGTGCTCGACATCCGCGCCCAGGGCTACGCGGCAGCGCCGCACATCTCGTGCGTTGCCTCCACGAAGGAGAGCATCCGCGACATGCTGCAGCGCTACAAGGATAGCGGCATCAAGCATCTCGTCGCGCTGCGCGGGGATTTGCCGTCGGGGCTCGCCGCGGCGGGCGAGTTTCGCTATGCCAACGAGCTCGTCGAATTCATCCGCAAGGAGTTCGGCAACCAATTCGTGATCGAAGTTGCGGCGTATCCCGAGTATCACCCGCAGGCGAAGAGCGCCCAGGACGATCTGCTCAACTTCAAGCGCAAGATCGAAGCCGGCGCGGATTCCGCGATCACTCAGTATTTCTATAACGCCGACAGCTACTACCACTTCGTCGATGAATGCGAGGCGATGGGCGTCGACATCCCGATCGTGCCCGGCATCATGCCGATCGGCCGCTTCGCGCAGCTCGCGCGCTTCTCCGATGCCTGCGGCGCCGAGATCCCGCGCTGGATCAGGAAAAAGCTCGAGGGCTACGGCGATGACACCGCGTCAATCCGCGCCTTGGGTCTCGACGTGGTGACCGCGCTGTGCGACAACCTCCTGCGGAACGGCGCGCCCGGCCTGCACTTCTATACCCTCAACCAGGCCGGCCTCACCACCACGATCTGGCAGCGGCTGGGACTGTAAGAGTCGTGATTAAGCCGCCGATTACCGGTTTTTTCTACGATTAGTTCGCAGGCACGGCGGCGACCACGTCGATCTCGATGAGGAATTCCGGTTCCGCGAGGCGACTGACGATGAGCAGCGTGTTGGCGGGAGGAGCTTTGAGGTTCCTGAAGCGCGCGATCCGCGCGTCGCGGAAATTCTTGATGTGCGCCGCGTCGGTCAAATATGTGGTCGTCTTGACGACATTGTCCCAGCCGGCACCCGCAGCCTTGAGCGCAAGCTCAATGTTGTCGTAGACCGCATTGGCCTGCGCTCGAACATCGCTCGATTGCACCTTGTAGTTCGCATCGGCCGCGGTCTGGCCCGAGAGGAAAATCATCCGCGCGCCCTGAACTTCGACCATCTGCGTGAGGCGCGGCGAACTCCACAGGCCCGCAGGGTTGCTATGCCGCAACATGAACGGCGGGGTCCCGGAGTCGGCAACCATCTGCGATGTCGCCGCAGCGCTGAATGTAGTCCATCGTCTCAGCAACGAGGACAGAACGTCGGGGATTCCAAGTAACAGTTGGATCATCAGCTCCTCCTAGGAAGCGATCGGGTATGCCTGTCGGCAGGCGATACTAGCACAGACACCAACACGGCTTGGCGGGCCGTTGCCGTCCCGCACGGCTATACTGTCGCCTTGACCCGGCACGCCAACTCCGCTCGTGATCGGGAATGCCCTGACAACGCAAGAAAAAGGGAGGCTTTCGTGCAAAACGGATCGCCTGCGGCGCCGCAAACCGCGACCGACGTGGTGAGCACGGGATTGCTCTTGGGTCTCGCGATCTTATTGATCCGCTGAGACGGCGCTATCGCGCCGCGGCCGGGGGGCGGCCCCGGTGCCGGTGACTTTCTTTTGCTCACCCAAAAGAAAGTTACCAAAGAAAAGGGAGCCCCGGTTCGCTGCCGCTACCTCGTTGCCTCGTGCGGTATCCCTGCGCTGCTCGCCAAGGCGGGGCGGCTGCGCAACTCGCGATCCATCTTCGCGACTGCACACGTATCAGGCCGGAATCTTTGGGGCGCACAATGGGCGTATTCGAAGCTCGCACAGTGCTCGCCGACGACCCCCCGTCTTGGCTGCGACTGCTCGGCGGCTCTCAGGGGACCCAAGATCAAAAGCGCGGTGGAAGACCAGTGGCCGACCGGAACATCTGCCCCGGGTCGCGGACGCGTTGTCGTCCTTTCGGGCGTTCTTGCCGGAATGTCACGGTGAAAGGCCCCAGTGTGGTAACCGCGCGCAAAATTTGCTAGGGTAGACAGCGCCCATTTACGGCTCGCGGATTCAATGCCGTTGCACAAGCAGCATTGCGTGCCAGCCTAACCCAGGAGAAGATGAATGACCCATCCCGACTATGCACGCGCCGTACGCCATGTCACGCCCGAGGCGGTAAGGGATACGCTGATGGAGATGGTCGACATCGCGAGCCCCACCGGACGCGAAGGGGCGATGGCGGAATACCTGGTGCACCGCCTGCGGAAAGCCGGCTTTTCGGCCCATCAGCAGGAAGTGAGCGCGGGCCGGCCCAACGCGGTCGGCGTCCGCCCCGGCACGGGCGAAGGCATCAACCTGCTGTTCACCGGCCACATGGATACGTCCTATGACGGCGATGAGGATTACCTCAAGGGCGAGGGCTTCAAGGCGAAGGGCGTCTACCGCGACGGCTGGATCTGGGGCCTGGGCGCCAACAACATGAAAAGCGGATTGGCGTCCGCGCTCGTGGCGCTCGAAGCGATCCACAAGGAAGGCATCGAACTCAAGGGCGATCTGCTCTACGGTGGCGTCGTCGGTGAGACCGAGAAGGCGGCGGTCGATGAATTTCGGGGCGACTCGGTCTCCGGTTATGGCGTCGGCACCCGCCACCTGGTGCTGCACGGCATCACCGCCGACTACGCGATCCTGGCCGAGCCGACCGCGCTCAGAGTGTGCACCGCCAACATGGGCGCGATCTGGGCCAAGATCAGCGTCGGCGGCACCGTGAGCCACGCGGCGCTGTCGCGCAATCCCAGCGTGATCAACGCCATCCACGAAATGCACGCGCTGCAGTCGGCCCTGCAGAAATGGATCAACGAGTACGAGGCGACTCACCTGTACATGGGCGAGCACCCCAACGTCACCATCGCCGCGATCCGCGGCGGCATGCCGTGGCGCCTTGCGCGCAATCCGTTCGAATGCAGCCTCTATCTCGACATTCGCACCGTCCCGGGCCAGACTGCGGATGGAGTGAAGCGGTCGCTCAGAAAGGTGCTCAGGGAATTTGCCAAGTCACGCGGCAAGCCTGAGCCCGCCCTTGAGTTCTTCGTCAACGACCCGCCGACCGTGATCGACAAGGAACAACTCATCACTCAGGTCGTATGCGAATCCCACCGGCGGGTAACCGGCAAGGATTCCCCGCTCATCATTCGGCGGCCGGGGGCGGATTCCACTCACTTGAACCGCTATGATGTCCCGTGCATAACCTATGGCCCGGGCGGCCGCACGCATCCGGAAGCGAAGGGGTTGATGCACGCGGTGGGCGAGCACGTGCATGTCGATGACCTGGTGACGGCATCCAGGGTCTATCTCGATGCCGCGCTCGAATTATGCAGCCGCAGCGCCCCCGCTTGAGCCGTCGTCGACCGTCAAATGATAATCTGCCGCAGCGTCAGCAAGGTCTACGAGACCATCGAAGGCGAGCGGATACACGCTCTGGCGGACATCAATCTCGCCGTCCAGGACCGAGAGTTCGTCTCGGTGGTGGGGCCCAGTGGCTGCGGCAAGACCACGCTGCTGCGGCTGATTGCCGGCACCCTGCCCAAGTCCGCCGGCGAAATTCTGCTGCGGGGCTCGCCGGTCACCGGCCCGCGGCGCGACATCGGCATCGTGTTCCAGACCGCGACCCTCCTGCCGTGGCGCAACGTGCTGCAGAATGCCCTGCTGCCGGTCGATGTGCAGGGGTTGGACAAGAAGACCTATACCGAGCGGGCGCGCGACTTGTTGCAGATGGTGGGCCTTACCGGTTTCGAGCGCAAATATCCCTTCGAGCTTTCGGGCGGCATGCAACAGCGCGTTTCAATCACCCGCGCGCTGGTCCACAACCCGGCGGTGCTGCTCATGGACGAGCCGTTCGGTGCGCTGGACGCGCTCACGCGCGAGCAGATGAACCTGGATCTGCAGCGGATTTGGGCAACCGCGGGCAAGACCGTATTCCTGATTACACACAGCATCAGCGAGGCGGTGTTCCTGGCCGACCGCGTGGTCGTGATGTCCGCGCGGCCGGGGCGTATCCTTGCCGAATTCCAGATCGGTTTCGAGCGCCCGCGTTCGCTCGACGTGATGGGTGCGCCCGAGTTCGGACGGCTGGTCACGGAAATCCGCCGGCACCTGACGGCACACGGCGCGCTCGGCTGACAAGTATTTTTCCTCAACGAAGGGGGTTGAAATCATGAAGCTCAAAACATTCTGTATTGCGTTGTTGCTGGTCGGAATGACGTCTGCGGGCGCGGTCTTGGCACAAACGCTCCAAAAAATAACGCTGCTGCATTCGCAGCCGCAGATTACTTCGGCGTTCGCCTATTCGAGTTCGCTGCCTATTCATCTCGGCTATTTCAAGGAGGAGGGGCTGGAGGTGGAGGTGAATGCCATGGCGGGCGCGGCGGCGGCGATGCAGCTGGTGATCGGCGGCCGCGCGGACTTCGCGATCGGCAATCCCTCGGGCGCGATGATCGCGATCCAGAAAGGGGCGGACGTGCGCTTCTATTACACCTCGATCCGCGGCGACATTTTCGGCGTGGCGCTCCCCGCCGAAAGCGGCATGAAAACGCTCGCGGACCTGAAAGGCAAGACCATCGGGGTTTCGAGCTTCGCCAGCGGCGGGACCAACTACGTGAAGGGCCTGATGAAAACCGTCGGCCTCGAGTCGGGCAGGGATTACAACATCGTCGAAGTGGGCGTCGGCGCGCGCGCCGCCGGCGCCTACCGCTCGAAGCAGATCGACGCCTACTCGCTGTGGGACGAAATCTACGTCACGCTGCAGCAGAGCGGTATCCCCTTCTCCAGTATCATCCGCGATCCGCGCGCCGACGGGCACGCCGTGGGATCGATCCTCGCCAAGACCGCCGATTACACCGCGCGCCGCAAGACCCTGATCGGCGTCGCGCGCGCCATCGCCAAGGCGCAGCTTTTCCAATATACCAATCCCGAAGCGGCGATTCGCATCCACTGGAAGGTTTACCCGCAGACCGCGCCGCGCGACGGCATCACCGATGCCGCCGTCAAGCGTGAGCTCAACGTGCTGGCGGTGCGCACCGTTCTGATCTCCAAGAACGCCATGAAGACCAACAAGTGGGGCGACTTGCCGCGCGATGTGATGGAGAAGTTTCAGGGCTACCTGGTCGCGACCGAGGTGCTGCCCAAGGCGATGGACGTCGGCGCCTATTACACCAACGATCTGATCGACGAAATCAACAACTTCGACGAGGCCGCCATCGTCAGGCAGGCGCGCGAATTCAAGCTGCCGTGACTAATTTCTCCTCACAGAAAATGACGGATGGGGCGCAAGCTGAGCCGGGAGGCGCCGCTGCGGCACCCCGCAACACGTTCTCCCGGGGCTTGCTCGCGCGCGTGCGCGCCCAACCGGAATGGGTCTGCGTGCCGTTCACGCTGGCGCTGCTGCTCGGTGGCTGGGAATGGTACGTGACCCACTTCAAGGTAAGCACCCTGATCCTGCCGCCGCCCTCGCACATCGTGAGCGCGCTCTACGGCGGGCTGGCAAGCGGCCTCTACGTAACGGCGCTGCTGGTCACGCTGCAGGCGATCGTGCTGGGTTTTCTGCTGTCGGCGGCGGTCGCCTTCATTCTCGGCACCCTGATCAGCCAGATTCGCCTGTTCGAGGCGACCATCTACCCCTACGTCATCGCATTGCAGACGTTGCCCAAAATCGCGATCGCGCCGCTGATCCTGGTGTGGGTGGGGCTCGGAATCGAGAGCAAGATCATCATCGCCGCGCTGGTATCGTTCTTCCCGATGCTGGTCAACACCATCGTCGGCCTGAAGGCGACCGCACCGGACAAGCTCGAACTCATGCTCGCGTTGAGCGCTTCACCTGCAAAGACATTTTTCCTGGTGAAGCTTCCTGAAGCGCTGCCGTACATTTTTGCCGGCCTGCAGATCGGCATCGTGCTCGCGGTGCTGGGCGCGATCGTCGGTGAATTCGTGGGCTCGAAGGCGGGCCTGGGCTATCTCATCATCCAGATGAACTACACGATGGATGTCGCCGGCATGTTCGCGGTGCTGGTCATCCTGGGCGTGATGGGCGTTGTGCTCAACGTCTCCATCACCGTGCTGCGCAAGCGCATCATCTTCTGGCAGCGCACCGATGTCAGCGCGATCTAGGACCAGCGCGACTCAAGACCCCAAATCACCCTAACCGCCGGTGCGCGCTGGTCATGGGTGAAGGAGTGAACGGGTGAACGAGTAAACGGGTGTAAGATCCCCTCCCCCTTTGCCAAGGGGGAGGGCTAGGGAGAGGGTGAGGATTCCACGTATTCACTCACTCACCGTGCTCTTGCGAGCGTTCATCGATGGTCTCAGTGTGGATAATCTTAGCGAGGCGCCAATGGAAAAGCAGTTTTACTCCGGAACCTGGCAGCAGCAACGGGCATTCTCGCCGGCGGTCGCGACAACAGGAGGCCGGACCCTATGGGTCGCGGGACATGGCGGGCTGCACGGCGCCGACAAGCCGCTCGACGGTGATTTCGACGGCCAGGCGCGCCAGGCGTTCAAGAACCTTGCCGCGACACTCGAAGGCGCGGGCGGCAAGCTTACGGACATCGTCACCATGACGGTATTCATCATCGACGCCCGCTACGGGGAGCGCTTCATCGAGATCAGAAAGGAGTTTTTTCCGTCCGGGGAATATCCGGCGAGCGCGCTCATCACCGCAGCCGGTTTCGCGCGGCCGAACATGATGGTCGAGATCCAGTGCGTCGCGGTGGTTCCGGAATAAGACCCCCAGCCAGCGCTGGACTACGCTGACGTTTTGTCGCGCGCCGGCAATGGTGCGCCTACCCTGAGCGCAGCAAGTCGGTGCGCGGTGCCGCTTGGACTGCTACCCTCCCGCACGTGGGCACGCAGCCGTCGCCGGTCTGGATGCCCCGGCCCGCGCTTGACAGGGTGCCGGAAAACCATAAAAATGGGTTTCCATATTCATGTTCCGGTGAGGTGCTGCCATGAAAACCACAGTCGAGCTTTCGGATGAGCTGTTTCGCAAGGTCAAGGCCGAAGCAGCATTGCGCGGCCGCAAGCTCAAGGACCTGGTCGCGGAAGGCCTACGCCTCGTGCTGGAAGCTCCGGAATCGGCTGCTTCCCCGGCGAAGAAGCGGCAGCCGCCCACGGCCTACGAGCTGATGAAAGACGGTCGCGGCATCGTCGACAGCGGCATCGGCGATCTTGCTACCAACACGAAGCACATGAAAGGCTTCGGCCGTGCCTCGCGCCGCCATCGTTGACACCGGGCCGCTGGTCGCGTTGCTGGATGCGAGCGACTCGGCCCACGGCTGGACGATCCGTCAATTCCGGCAGATCACCGGGCCGCTGCTCACCTGTGAAGCCGTCGTGGCGGAGGCCCTTTATCTGTTGAGATCTCTGCGGCCGGCGCAGGAAAAGATACTGGAGTGGATCGAGAGCGGCGTGCTGGTGTGTCCCTTCGTTCTGGCGGAAGATGCCGCGCAGGTCAGAGGACTATGGAAAAAGTATGCGGATGTGCCGATGTCGCTCGCCGACGCCTGCCTGGTGCGCATGAGCGAGAAGCACGACCACCACCATGTCTGCACGCTGGATAGAGATTTCACCGTCTATCGCAAGCGCGGCCACGAGCCGATACCACTCATCATTCCGCCGGCGGCGTAGATCATGGCCATCACCGATCACGATCGCGACGGCACCCTGACCGTCTCCCGGGGGAAGAAGGAATGCTTCTCAGGCAGCGGCTTTGGCAGCCTCGCGCCGCTTCTTGGCTTGCGCCGCCTTGGCGTGCATCGACGCATAGGCGCTGTGAGCCGCGGCTTCGGCATCACCGACGTGCACCGCGTAGCCCATGTCGTCGAGCACCGAGCCGAGCGCCGACAGGCACAGCATGACGTTATCGGGGCGGCACGAGTAGCCCATCAGGCCGAAGCGCCAGATCTTGCCGGCGAGCGGGCCCAGCCCGGCGCCGATTTCCAGGCCGAATTCGGTGAGCAGCGTCTTGCGTACTGCGGCCTCGTTCACGCCCTCGGGGCAGATCACGGCATTCATTTGCGGGATCTGGTGCTGCTCCTTCACCAGGAACTTGAGTCCCATGGCTTCCAACCCGGCCTTGAGCGCGGTGTGATGGCGCTGGTGGCGCGCCCAGCAGTTGTCGAGGCCTTCCTCGCGAATCAGCAGCAGCGCCTCGTGCAGTGCGAACAGCGAGTTGGTCGGCGCGGTATGGTGGTAGGTGCGGTTGGTCGCGCCCCAGTAGCCGAGCAGCAGATTCATGTCCATGAACCAGGAATGAATCTTGTCCTTGCGCGCTTTCACGTACTCCACCACGCGGTCGCTGAAAGACACGGGCGACAGCCCCGGCGTGCACGACAGGCATTTCTGGCTCGCGGAATAGATCGCGTCGATTTTCCATGCGTCGACCAGCACCGGCGAGCCGCCGAGCGAGGTCACCGCATCGACGATGGCAAGCGCGTCATACTTATGCGCGATTTCGACCAGCGTCTTCGCGTCCGACAGCACACCGGTCGAGGTCTCGGCGTGCACGAAGGCGACGAGGCGCGCGTCGCGGTTTTGCATGAGCGCGTCATCGAGCTTCTGCGGATCGACCGGTTCGCCCCACTTGTCCTCGACGACGATGGGCACGCCGCCGCAGCGCTCGACGTTTTCGATCATGCGCCCGCCGAATACGCCGTTGCGGCACACGATCACCTTGTCGCCCGGTTTCACCAGATTGACGAAGCAATACTCCATGCCGACCGAACCGGGGCCGGAGATCGGGAAGGTGAGCGCGTTTTTGGTCTGATACGCATAGCGCAGCAGGGACTTCAATTCCTCCATCATCTCGACGAATATCGGGTCGAGATAGCCGATCGCAGGCTGGCTCATGGTGGTCAGCACGCGCGGATGAATCTCGGTGGGCCCCGGCCCCATCAGCGTGCGTTGCGGCGGATGGAACGAATTGATGCGTTTTGCCGGTGCAAACTCATTCATCATGTCACTCCCTGAAAAAGTCGATCCGAAGAAACTCTCCCCGTCCGGCCGCGATTTGAGCCGGATCGGTTTTCTGGCATTGGCGCCATTGAGCACTTCGACGGCCGTGATTTGGCCGCCGGTCGAGTGCTCGACTTCCATCGCCCAGCGCGCCGGCACGTAGCCGGACTTGACCCAGTTGTTGACGACGGCGCGATCGAGACGGAAGCGGCGGGCGACTTCGGCTTGGCTGCCGAAAATGGCGACGAGGCGTTCAGCGCAGTTCATGGTTCATCTCTCGCAGAGAGATTAGCATGACAAAATTATTTTGACAATCTGACCTCGATATCAAAGACCTGGCTTCACGAGACAGTACACATCATCAAAGTGTATGTGCTCGCTCACATGAAATCCTCTTTGATATCAATGGCTTTATCACCTTCAGCCCAAGGGATACCGGCAGCGGTGACGGCCGGGAAATCGAACAATGCTCGATCCAAAAGATGCGAGGGTCGGACGTTTTGCATGCTGGTGAGTATGGTCTCGATGCGCCCGGGATGGCGTTTTTCCCACGCCCGCAGGAGCGCTTTGACCTCCTGGCGCTTCAGATTCTCCTGCGAGCCGCACAGATTGCAGGGAATGATCGGAAATTGCTTGAGCTCGGCGTAGGCCGCGAGATCCTGCTCTTCGCAGTAGGCGAGCGGGCGGATCACGATATGGTGCCCGTCGTCGGAAACCAGTTTGGGCGACATCGCCTTCAATGTCCCGCCGTAGAACATATTGAGGAAAAACGTTTCGATGATGTCGTCGCGGTGGTGCCCCAGCGCAATCCGGGTCGCGCCAAGCTCGCCCGCCACGCGGTAGAGCACGCCGCGCCGCAGCCGCGAGCACAGCGAGCACATGGTCTTGCCCTCCGGAATCACGCGCTTCACTACGCTATAGGTATCCTGCTCCGCGATGCGGAACGGCACGCCGCGTTGGGTCAGGTATTCGGGGAGCACGTGCGCGGGAAAGTCGGGCTGCTTCTGGTCGAGATTGACGGCGACGATGTCGAACCTGACCGGCGCGCGTTCCCTGAAGTGCAGCAGGATGTCAAGCAGCGCATAACTGTCCTTGCCACCGGAAAGACACACCATCACCTTGTCGCCGTCGCGAATCATGTCGAAATCGCCGATCGCCTGGCCGACCAAGCGCCGCAAGCGCTTGGCGAGCTTATTTGACTCGTACGACTCCTTCCGCTCCTCGGTGCTGCGGGGCTGTACGCGTATTGCCGTGTGTTCCATATCGTTCACTCGATAACGCGTGCCTAGCAGCCTGTCGGACTTAACAGTCCGTACAGGCTGCTAAAAGCAAAACCGGCTGACAATTCGGAAGAAAACCCACCCGAAGCAGCCGAATATGAAGAAAAGCGGTGATGAATTCGCATATCCGTCATCCTCTTTTGCAATTTTCCTGACGCCGGTTTTGCATTAGGAGTTTGTCGGGGCTAAGTCCGACAAACTCCTAGTGACTGGCGACGGGTTCATGCCCGTTCACTCCTTCACCCGTTCACTCGTTCACGTTTCTAAAGATTGACGCTTCTGCCGCCGTCTACTGCGATCACTTGTCCCGTGACGTAGGGCGCGGCGGCGATCAGGAATTCCACGGCCTTGGCGATATCGTCGGGCTCGCCGATGCGCTTCAATGCCGTTTGGTTGATGATGCGCTGGCGCGCCACTTCGTCCTGCCACGTGTCATCGTCCGGCCACAGGATGGTGCCCGGCGCGATCCCGTTGACGCGGATTTCCGGCCCCAGTTCGCGGGCGAGCGAGCGCGTGAGCGCGAGCAAGCCCCCTTTCGCCACATTGTAGACAACGTAATTTTTCATCGGCACCTCGGCGTGAATGTCGAGGATATTCACGATGCAGCCGTGGGCTTTCCTCAACTCGCGCGCGGCCGCCTGCGACAGGAACAGCGGCGCTTTGAGATTGGTCCCCATGAGATCGTCCCACGCCTTCTCGGTGATCTCACCCACGGCGGTCGGATAGAAGCTCGAAGCGTTGTTGACCAGAGCGTCGAGGCGGCCGAATGTTCTGACCGTTTCCTTGATCAGACCCGCGAACGACGCGGCCTTCAGCAAGTCGGCTTGCGTCAGCGCCACGGAATCCGCGCGCTGTGCGGTGAGTTCGGATACGAGCGCGCGCGCTTCCGCGGCCGAGGAGCGATAATGCACCATCAAGGTCGCGCCCGCGGCGTGCAGCCGCCGGCAAATCGCCGCGCCGACACGCTTGGCGCCGCCGGTGACGAGGACCACCTTGTCCTGCAGCGGTTGTGCCATGCGTATGAGTGCCTTCTCGTCCTCGAATGTGAGCCAAGTTTGCGGATTTTACCGGATTAACCCACCATTACGCTGATGAACCTGCCTGAGCCTTCCGCGGACGCACGGGCGCACAGCGCGCGCGTGGCCGCTCATATCCGAGCCGAGATTGAAGCCAGCGGAGGCTGGATCAGCTTCGCGCGCTACATGGAGCTAGCGCTCTACGCGCCGGGGCTGGGCTACTACATGGCGGGCGCCCGCAAGCTCGGGCAGGACGGCGACTTCGTGACCGCACCGGAGATTTCCGATTTGTTCGGACAGACGTTGGCGCAGCAGGTAAAGCACGTACTCGCCCCGGGTTGCGACGAAGTCCTGGAAGTGGGTGCCGGGTCGGGCGTGCTCGCCGCGTCGCTGATCGGGGAGCTCGAACGGCTCGGCGCGCTGCCCTCCCGTTATCTGATCCTCGAACTGTCGCCCGATTTGAGAAGCCGCAGCCGCGATACCCTGGCCGCGCGCGTGCCTCATCTCATGGAGCGCGTGGCCTGGCTCAACCAGTTGCCGCCGGCGTTCCGCGGATGCGTCATCGGCAACGAAGTGCTGGACGCGATGCCGGTCAACGTGGTCTGTCGCGACCGCGCTTCCCTGAGCGAGCAGGGTGTTGTGGTCGATGGCGACGGCTTCGGCTGGGCCGCCCGCCCGCTGCCGGAAGCGCTGCGCACGCAAATTAACGATTCGTACTTGCCGGCGCCCGGTTACTGCACTGAAATCCAGTTCGCCGCGCGCGGCTTCGTGCGCAGCCTGGCGCGGGTGCTCGAGCGCGGTGTCGCGCTGTTTGTCGATTACGGTTTTCCGCGGCGCGAGTACTACCATCCGCAGCGCGCGCGCGGCACGCTGATGTGCCATTACCGCCATCGCGCGCATGACGATCCGTTCTTCCTGCCCGGGCTGCAGGACATCACGAGTCATATCGACTTCACCGCAATCGCCGAAGCCGCCTGTTCATCCGGCCTGGAACTGCTCGGCTACACCAACCAGGCGCAGTTTCTCATCAACTGCGGCATCACCGATGTGCTCGCGCGCACGCCGGCGGAGGACGCTCGGGCCTATCTGCCGCTCGCCGCGCAGGTGCAAAAGCTCACCAGCCCGGCCGAGATGGGCGAGCTGTTTAAGGTCATCGCGCTGGGCCGGAACGCACCGCAACCGCTGCCCGGATTCAGGAGCGGCGACAAACGGCACACGTTATAGGTGCGCACTGATGGACTCATGGCTGGTATCGTCCTGGCCGTTCCGATGGTGGATAACCGTGATGGCGGCAACCGCGTTCGCCGGACCGGTAGCAGCCGCGGACGCCACCGCACCCGACACACCGGAAATCGCCAAGGCGAAATATCTGTGGTCGCAAAGCCCGCACGGCAAGCTGCTGGAGCGCATCCTGCCGCCCGCGATCGAGCCGCGCGAGCTGCCGGAGCCGCGGGCGGAAGGCGCGCGGCTCACCGCGCGCTACTGCGTGCAATGCCATTATCTTCCCAACCCGCAGATGCACACCGCCGCGAAATGGAAGCCGATCGTCGAGCGCATGGTCTGGCGCATGCAGGGCAAGGGCAACCTGGGTGAACTGATGAAAGAAATGATGGCGGATATCCGGGCGCCATCGGAACCGGAGATCGCGGTTCTCACCCGCTACCTGCAGAAGCACGGCCAGAAGGAAATCGATCCCGGGCACCCGGCGCTCACTTCGACCGCGGGGCAGATGTTCAGCATCGCCTGTTCTCAATGCCACGCACTGCCGGACCCCCGGCGCCACAGCGCGCGCGAATGGCCGGCGGTGGTCGAGCGGATGAAGCGCCACATGACGTGGGCTAATGTCGTCGTCGGCGTGAGCGAACTGCGCACCCTGCCCGAACTCAAGACCGAAGAGATCGTCCGCTTCCTGCAGCGTTACGCCCGCGCGGGGCCCAAAATCAAGTGACAAGTGACGGGGTATGGGTGACGAGATGCGAGTGACGAGATACAGGTGACGTACAACCTATCAATGCACTTCATCACCCTTAATCGTCACCATTATTTCGTCACCGGTATTCGGCTCTAGATGAAAGCAATGCAGCTCATCGCGCCGCGCACGGCGCTCAAGGTCGTGAATCTGCCCATCCCGCAGCCCGGAGCCGGGCAGCTATTGATCAAGGTTCGCGCCTGCGGCGTTTGCCGCACTGATCTGCACGTCATCGACGGCGATTTGACCGGCGGCAAAATGCCGATCATTCCCGGCCATGAGATCGTCGGCGAGGTGGTCGAGCGCGGCGCGGCTGTCGAACGCTTCAATATCGGCGACCGCGTGGGTGTACCGTGGCTGGGCGCCACTTGCGGATCCTGTCACTACTGCTCGAGCGGCCGCGAGAACCTGTGCGACGGCGCGCGCTTCACCGGCTACCACCTCGACGGCGGCTACGCCGAATACACGCTCGCGGACCAACACTACTGCTTTGCGATTCCGACCGAATACGATGACGTCGCTGCGGCGCCGTTGCTATGCGCCGGGCTGATCGGTTACAGATCTCTGGTGGCAGCAGGCGATGCGAAAAGGCTCGGCATTTATGGCTTTGGAGCCGCCGCGCACATCGTTGCCCAGGTTGCACGCCACCAGGGGCGTGAGCTCTACGCGTTCACGCGCCCAGGCGATGCCGAGGGTCGGAAGTTCGCACGCGAACTCGGCGCGTTGTGGACGGGCGATTCGACTGCCGCGCCGCCCGAGCCGCTTGACGCCGCCATCATTTTCGCGCCGGTCGGCCCGCTCGTCGTCGCAGCGCTGAGGGCAACCGCCAAGGGCGGCACCGTCGTGTGCGCCGGCATCCACATGAGCGAAATTCCGGCTTTCCCCTATCACCTCCTCTGGGGCGAACGCGCCATCCGTTCGGTCGCGAACCTGACCCGCCGCGACGGGGAAGAATTTCTCGCGCTCGCGCCGCGCATCCCGGTGCGGACTTCAACCGAATCCTTCGCGCTCACGCAGGCCAACGAAGCCCTCGCCCGCCTGCGTGAGGGACGCATTACCGGCGCCGCGGTGCTTATTCCGTAAACGGTGACGAAGCGACGCCGTGCCAGGGGTCGGAGCACGCGAACGGGTATTTTCAACGGCCCCTCAATCGATCCGCGCGCCGGTCGCCTTGATGACCTTCGCCCACTTGGCGTTTTCGTCCCTGACAAGAACGCCGGGGCCGGAGCCCTTGTAGGGCACGTGCACGGTCTTGATTCCAGCCATCAAGTTGAAGAGCTCGCTGCCCAGGTGCATGGAAGTGCCGTTGCCGGCGGACGGGAAATCGAGCTCGCCCGGCCGCTTCTTCGCCAACGCGATCCGTTCGCGGGTGTTCCTGGCCGGCAGCGATGGATGCACGCACAGGATCAGCGGGGAAGCGGTCACCATCGAGATTGGCGCGAAATCCCTCTGGGGGTCCCAGCTCAGCTTGGAGTAGAGGCTCGTGTTGGTGGCGAGAAAAAACGTTCCCATGAGGAGGGTGTATCCATCCGCGGGACTGCGGGCGACGAGTTCGGCGGCGATGTTGCCGCCGGCGCCGACGCGGGGCTCGACCGTGACCTGCTGTCCCAGGTACTCGGTGAGCTTGGCGGCGAAGGCGCGGGCGACCACGTCGCTCGCGCCGCCCGAGCGCTCCACTTCCGGCACGATATCGCGGTTGGGCACCGGCCCGATGGCCGCGATGATCGGGTCGCCGGCCTCGACCGGCGTGCGCACGCCTCCGACCACGGCCCAGACCGTGTCGCCTTCCACCGATTCCACCGGGGCGTTGGCGAACACCCCCGCGCGCCGCCTTTCTCCAGGCGATCCAGCACGTCGTAGCGGTTGTTGCGAGCCATCTCCTTGGCGATCACCGGCAGGCCCTCGATCACCGTAGCCTTCACCCCGCGGTAGTGGATGAGCGTGTCGGCGGTCTCGATACCGACCATGCCGCCGCCGATGATGGTCATGCGCGCGCCGCGCGGCACACTCTCCCGCTCGAGGAGCACGTCCCAGGCTTGCAGCACAGGAATATGCGTTTGCACCGGAAACGGGAGCGGCCGCGGCTTCGCGCCGGTCGCCATTACCACCAGGTCGGGCCCGAAATCGCGGATCGACTCGGCGGTCGCGTTCACCCCGGTGCGTACCGGAACACCCAGGCTCTCGACCTGCCGCCAGCGGTAGGTCCAGACGCCCTTCACATCGGCCTTGTCCGAGGCGGCCAGCGCCAGCGGCATTTGGCCGCCCGGCTGCGCGGCCTTTTCCCAGATTTCGACCTGGTGCCCGAGGCCCGCCGCCACGCGCGCGGTTTCGACACCGGCCACGCCCGCGCCCAGCACCAGGATGCGCTTGCGCCCCGATGCGGACCGCGGCACCGCGTCCTTGCGCAGCTGCGGCTCCGCCATCTCGATGCGCTCGAATTCGAGGCCGACCATGGGATTGGTTACGCAGGCGACGGCGCGCTCCAGCGCCTGGACGAGCGCGATCATGTCCTGCTCGCTATAGCCGCCGTCGCAGTACTCGGTCGCGCTCACCCGCACCATGAGCGGGAAGTCGGGCAACTCGCCGTGCACCAGCGCCACGGTTTCCAGCAGGAAACGCATCCGGTTCTCGAGCGTCCCGCCGTAGTGGTCCTCGCGCCGGTTGATGCGCGGGCTGAAGAACTGCTGGAACAGGTAGCCGTTGGCGAGCGTGAATGCCGGAATGATATCGCGCCGCGTGGTAAGCTTTGCAACATATTCCCGATAGACCAACGCGTGGACGCAACGCCGCGCGCCGCAGCCGCGGGTTGCAATCACCCGTCACATGAGGAGAGGAAATATGCGTGTCGGCTTCATCGGTTTGGGCACCATGGGCAGCAGCATGGCGTTGAATGCGCGCAAGGGCGGGCACGATCTCGTCGTTCACGACCTGCGGCGCGACGCGGCATCGCCCCATCTCGCTGCCGGCTGCACCTGGGCGGACTCGCCCGCGGCGGTGGCCAAGGACGCGGACATCGTGCTGACTTCGCTGCCGGGGCCGCGCGACGTCGAAGCCGTCGCGGAAGGGCTGATCCAGACCATGCGGCCGGGCACGCCGTGGTTCGACCTCTCGACCAATTCACCGACCGTGATGCGCCGCCTGCACGAGCGCTTTGCCGCGAAAGGGCTGCCGGTGCTCGATGCCCCGGTCAGCGGGGGACCGAAAGGCGCGAAGAGCGGGAAGCTCGCGCTCTGGGTGGGCGGCGACAAGGCCGTCTTCGACAAGTATCGCAAGGTGCTCGACGCCATCGGCGACCAGGTGCGGTATATCGGCCCGATCGGGGCCGGCTCGATCGCGAAACTGGTGCACAACGCCGCAGGTTACGCGATTCATTGCGCGGTAGCCGAAGTGTTTACCATGGGCGTGAAGGCTGGCGTCGAGCCGCTGGCGCTCTGGTCCGCGATCCGCCAGGGGGCGCTGGGGCGCAAGCGCACCTTCGAGCGCATGGCCGACCAGTTCCTCCAGGGCAAGTTCGAGCCGCCGGACTTCGCGCTCAATCTCGCCTTTAAGGACGTAACGCTCGCCACGGAGCTCGCGCGCGAAATCGGCGTGCCGATGCGCATGGCATCGCTCGCCCACGCGGAAATGGCCGAGGCGATCAACCGCGGCTGGGGCGCCAAGGACTCGCGGGTATTCCTGCTGCTGCAGGAAGAGCGCGCGAAGGTGGAGATCAAGGTGCCGGCGGCGGATATCCAGTCGGTGATCGAGCGCGAGGGCTAAGAGTTTGTCGGACTTAGCCCCGACAAACTCCTAATGCAAAACCGGCGCCAGGAACATTGCAAAAGAGGATGATGGATATGCGAATTCACCCCTGTTTTTCTTCATATTCGGCCGCTTCGGGCGGGGTTTCTTCCGAATGGTCAGCCGGTTTTGCTTTTAGCAGCCTGTCGGACTGTTAAGTCCGACAGGCTGCCAGGACGAGCATGCAACTTCCGAACTACGAGGTTTACGCGATCAAGTATGCGCGGCGCGATGCGCGGCGCCCTGAGCACTTCATCGGCGGCGATCCCCACGACGCGCCGATGCCGATGGATTATTTCGTGTGGCTGGTCCGCAGCGGGGAGCGGACGATCGTGGTGGACACCGGCTTCACCGCGGAGGTGGCAGCGAAACGCAAGCGCGAATACATCCGCACGCCGAAAGCAGGGCTGGCCTTGCTCGGCGTCCAGGCCGAAGCGGTGCGCGAGGTCATCATCACGCACATGCACTACGACCACGTCGGGACGTTCTTCGACTTCCCGAAGGCTGTTTTCCATCTGCAGGACGAAGAGATGCGCTTCGTTACCGGCCGCCACATGCGCCACGCGCGCTTCGCCCACTCGTTCGAGGTCGAGGACGTGGTCGGCATGGTGCGGATGCTGTTCAAGGGCCGTGTCCTGTTCCACAAGGAAGTGGAGGAACTGGCCCCCGGCGTCAGTCTGCATCACATCGGCGGGCACACGCCGGGACTGCAGTCGGTACGGGTCCACACGCAGCGCGGCTGGGTGGTGCTCGCATCGGATGCGGCCCACTATTACGAGCACATGGAGACCGGGCGCTGCTTCACCTCCATGTTCAATCTGGGAGACGCGCTGGAGGGCTACGACACGCTGCGCCGGCTGGCGGACTCGCCCCGGCACATTGTCCCGGGCCACGATCCTCTCGTGATGGCGCGCTACCCGGCGGTTACGAAGGAACTCGAGGGCATTGCGGTCAGGCTTGACGTCATGCCGCGGGAATAGACGGCGCGCAGGCAAGCGACGTCACTCGTCACGCATCACTCCTCACCAGTCACGCTTCTCAGGCCTTGGCGAGCGTGATATCCGGACCCGCGGCAAGGAATCTTCTACGCGTAAACATCAGCAGCCTCCAGCGCTCACCCCCTAACCTTCCCCCCGCCTTGCGGGGGGAAGGAAATATTTTCCCTTTCGCCTCAATCCTTACGCCTTACGCCTCTCGCCTGTCGCCTCTCTTACGAAGGCACCTTCATACCGCGCTGCACCGCGGGGCGCGCCGAGGTCGCGTCGAACCAGCGTTTGACGTGGGGAAAATTGTTGAGATCGGTCTTGTGCCATTCGTAACGCGCCACCCACGGATAAGTCGCGATGTCGGCAATCGAGTACTCGTCGGCGAGATACTCGTGCTGCTGCAGACGGCTGTTCAGAACACCGTAAAGCCGCCGGGTTTCTTTCACGTAGCGCTCGATCGCGTACGGCACAGCCTCCTTCGCCGCGCGCAGGAAGTGGTGCACCTGCCCGAAAATCGGCCCCACGCCGCCCATCTGGAACATCAACCACTCCAGCGCGAGGTATCGCCCGCGCACCGACTGCGGCAGCAGCTCACCGGTCTTGCCGGCGAGGTAGACGAGGATCGCGCCCGACTCCATCATCGTCACCGGCTCGCCGCCGGGGCCGCCGGGATCGACGATCGACGGGATCTTGCTGTTCGGGTTGATCGCGACGTACTCGCGTTTGAACTGATCGCCCTTGCCGATGTTGATTGGATGCACCCTGTACGGCAGCGCGAGTTCCTCCAGCATGATGGAAATCTTGCGACCGTTGGGAGTGCTCCAGGTATACAGATCTATCATTACGCTCCTTCGTGGCTCATGGATCATCAGTCACGCATTGTCAGTGACGCCTTAATACCTGTTGTATCGCGTCGAGCCGCGCTCCGCGTATCCGGCTGCGTATCTCACCCGGACTCTGCGCCGCTTTGGCGATTGCGCCGGCGTCGATCGCTGCCGCTGCTTGCCGTGCCCGCTCGAGCACATCCCGTACCACGTCGGTTTCCGGTTCGCCGGCAAGCGCGGCGGTAATCAGCTCGGCGAAGCGCTCGGGTTTGCGCCAGGCGTCGGCCGCGTCGAGCAATTCGAGCAGCGCCGCGGCGTCCAACTCGGCAGCGTCGACGATGGTATTGGCGTGACGCGCCGCGAACAGCGCAAGGTCGCGGCAAGCGGCAGGCGCTTTGAGCCGGCCGGCGAGCGCCTCGACCGCGAGCGGGTCGAGCGGGCGGGCGAGGGCCGCAAAGCGCGCTTCGAGCGATCCGCCCTCGCGCGCCACGGCATCGAGCGCGGCGAGTGAAACGGCGGCCGCTTCGCCACCGTCGAACAGGGCGTCGAGTTCGGGTGCAACCCGCGCGAGCGCCCCGCACTCGCGCAGCACGTCGAACATGCGCGACGGCTTTCCTTCCATCAGCCCGCGCGCGAATTCCTGCCATACGCGTTCGGCCACCAGCGCGTCGGCCTCGCCGTCCATCACCATGCGCCGCATCAGCGCGAGCGTCTCCGCCGCGATCGCGAAGCCGTAGCGCGCCGCAAAGCGCGCCACCCGCAGGATGCGCACCGGGTCCTCGGCAAATGCGGGGCTGACGTGACGCAACACACCCGTTCTGAGATCGACGGCGCCGTTGAACGGATCGATGATGGCGCCGTCCCGATCCCTGGCAATGGCGTTGATGGTGAGATCGCGGCGCTGCAGATCCTCTTCGAGCGTGATGTCCGGCGCGGCGCGAAACTCGAAGCCGTGATAACCACGCGCGATCTTGCGCTCGGTGCGCGCCAAGGCATATTCCTCGTGCGTCTCGGGATGCAGAAAAACCGGGAAATCCCTGCCGACCGGCTTGAACCCGAGCTTGACCATCTCCTCGGGGGTGGCGCCGACCACGACGTAGTCGCGGTCCGTTACCGGCAGCCCCAGCAGTTCATCGCGCACCGCGCCGCCGACGGAGTAGATTTTCACGACAAAGTGAAAAGTGAAAAGTGAAAAGTGATCCCCCACCCCCACCCTCCCCCCGTGACGGGGGAGGGAATCAACCACGTTTCACGTTTCACGTTTCACCTTTCACGCTTGCGTACGGCTCGTCGGCGGCGACGAAGGCGGTTTCCTGGCGCGCGGCTGCCATCCATTCCTGCACTGCCGCCAGCCCGCGCACGGCATCGGCGTAGGCCTGTGCCACCGGCGGCATTTCGACAGCGTAGGTCGCAAAGCGCATCGCTCGATGCCTTGCGGGTGCCCGTCTTCGTCGAACCACAGCTGGATTTCCTCGAACGCGATGCCCGCCTGGCGCAGCAGCACCCAGGGCCGCATCGACCACGAGGAATAGTTCTTGTTACCGATGACCAGTTGTAGCCTGGCCATGTCACCTGCCGGCGCGATTGCGGAAACGCTGATAGCGCATGCGCGGCGTCTGGAGCGCGAGCCAGGCCGGCGCCACCGCTTCCAGCGCGGCCGGCGGGATGCCGAATGGAAATTCGCAGTGGCAGACGCTGTCGACCTTCATCGAGTAATAATTGTCGCGCGTCAGCAGTTTGACCGGCAGCCACTCCATGGCGAAGGCCTGCCAGTAGGAGAGAGTATCGTTGAGTCCGATCACCGGCCGCGCGTGTCCCGTCATCCTGCCGACGTACTCGACGAGTTCCCGCAGCGTGTAGGCCTTCGGGCCGCACAGGTCGTAGCTCTTTCCGAAGCTCGTGAGGTCTTCCAGGCTTTTCACAAACGCCGCGGCGACATCCTCGACAAACACCGGCTGGAAGCGCGCATCGGGGCTCGCCAGAAACACGACCGGCAGAAATCTGAGCAGGCTCGCGAACAAATTGAGAAAGCTGTCTTCGCGGCCGAAGACTACCGACGGGCGGAACACGGTGACGTCGAGCCCGGAAGCGCGTACAATCGCTGCCGCTTCACCTTTGCTGCGCAGATAGGCGCTGGGCCCGTTGGCGTCGGCGTTGAGCGCGCTCATGTGAATATACCGCCGCACGCCTTCCCGCCGGCACGCCGCAGCCACCTTGCGCGCGAGTTCCACGTGTGCCTGGGCAAAGCTGTGCCTGCCACGTCCGTCGTGCAACACACCGGCCAGGTTGATTACAGCCTCGACACCGCGGATGGCGCGCGTGAGATCGTCCGGGTCGTGGACATCCGCCGCGGTCAGCTCCACGGTCGGCAGCAGGATCAGTTGCTTGACGCGCTCGGGGTCGCGCGTCGGCACGCGCACGCGATAGCCCTGTGCGGCGAGCCGGTGACAGATATGCCGGCCGACAAATCCGCTGCCGCCAATCACACAGACTGTTGTTATATCCATGCCCGGGTTCTACTCCTCACGCCTTAGGAGTTTGTCGGGGCTAAGTCCGACAAACTCCTAGGGGGTATCGCCCAGCGCCGGCTCGCGGTCACGCAGCCGCGGTCCGATCACGCCGAGGCGCTGTTTCAACGACTGCACCTGCTCGCCTAAGGTCTGGGCATAGTAGGTCGCGTTGCTCATCACCTTCTTCACATAGTCGCGGGTTTCGTTGAACGGGATGGTCTCGGCATACACCGCGCCCTCGATCGCTGCGCCCGGGCGCCAGCTCCTGGCGCGCCCCGGCCCCGCGTTGTAGGCGGCCGACGCCATCACCGGGTGGCCGTCGAGCGTGTCAAGCACGTGGCGCAGATAATAGGTCCCCAGACTCACGTTGGTGTCGATCTCGGTGACCTGCGACCAACGCCAGTCCTTCAAGCCCAACTTCTTCGCCACCCAGCTCGCAGTGGCCGGCATGAGCTGCATCAGTCCGCTCGCTCCGGCGCGCGACTTGGCGTCGGCGATGAAGCGGCTTTCCTGCCGGATCAGACCGTAGACCCAGGCTTCGTCGAGACCCAGTTCGCCCACCCGAACCTTCAGCACGTCGCGGTATGGCGCGAGATACCGCAGGCTGAAATCGTGCATTGCAACCGTTCTGTCGGCGGTGTTGATGGCGCGGTCGTAGATTTCATGGCGTCGCGCAACTTCCGCCGCGGTGAGCAGTTGTTTGTCATCAAAACCGCGGATCGTCCACAGCCATTCGCGTATGCCGTCGAGGCGCAGATTGAAACGGTAGAGTTCGAGCGCGCGGCGAATGCCGGGAAGCTGGCTGACCGCGCGCAGGTCCTCGGCGCTCGGCTTGAACAGGGTCGCGGGGCTGGTGATTTTGCCGCCGAGTTCCTCGGTCGCAAGCTGGCCGTAGAAATTGAATTCCGCGGCGAGCGGTTTGAGGATGGCCTCCGCCTCCTCCGACTTGCCGAGTGCTTTCAGCGCGCGCGCTTTCCAGTAGCGCCAGCTTGCGTCTTCGCTCTCTTTCTGGGTCATGCCAGCGATGGCGTCGAGCACTTCTTCCCAGTTCCCGGCGCGCAACGCGGCGCGCGCTTTCCATGCGAGCTGCAAATCGGAGAGATCGGCCGCCCGCGCAAACCAGGCAAGCGCATTCGCGTCGTGGCGCATCGCGCCGTAATAAGCGATCAGCCCCCACACATAGCCGCGTTCCTCGGCGTTGAAGCGCTCTTCGAGCCGCGCCCAATGGGCCGCGGCCTGCTGCGGCGAAGTGCGCGCCAGGCGATGCACCGCAAACATCGCGGTCTCGCGCCCGGCGCGGCTCTTGAAATCGGGTTTCTTCTTCTCCAGGTAGCCGCCCGGATTGGAGGCAATGAAGTTCAACGCCTTGGCGTCGGGCATCTGCCCTTGCGGCAGATACTCCGCGACGCGTCCGGCAAGTCCCGCCTGGCCGGCTTCAAGCACGAGCCGGATGCGCGTCCACACGTCGTCGCTCGACAGCTGCTGCGACGCCGCCAGGGCGTTGAATAGAGGCGTGCAGCTCTCGGGCAGGTCGCGGCCCACGAACCACAGCGGCCGCGCCTCGCGCAGGGCCAGGGTATCGATTCTCACCCTCGACTGCAACGAATAACAGGTGATTTCGAGGTCGTCGTTGAGAAGCTGCGGCAGTTCGGCTTCGAACAACTCCCACTGCTGGTTCTTGCCGAGCAGCTTCAGCCAGTCATTGCGCAGCCGTTCGGAAAGAGGGCTGTCGCGGTTGGAATTGATAAAGCCCCGGACATCCTCCGGGTTAGCCGCATCGAGCCGCGTGCGCAGCCGCCAATACGCGACGTACGATTCGAGCAAGTGGCCCTTGAGGCGCTGCGCATAGAGTTCGAGTTTTTTGCTGTCGCCGACGCGGAACGCCTCGCGTGCGGCGAGAAAGTCGTCGTCCCGGCTGGCAGCCGATGCCGAGGCGCTCAACAGGGCCAGCAACACCCACACCAGCAGTCGTGTCATCATCCTCAAGTCCACGTCTTATCTGCTTAATTCTAGCCGAGGAACATGCGGTACGCCGCGTTCCTGCTTTCGTCGCAGTAGGGATAGCCAACCTTCGCGAGAAAGGCGCGGAATTTCTTCTTGTCCTGCGGCGGGACCTGCATGCCGACCAGCACGCGCCCGTAATCGGCGCCGTGGTTGCGGTAGTGAAACAGGCTGATGTTCCAGCCGCGGCTCATCGCGTTCAGGAACTTCATGAGCGCGCCCGGCCGCTCCGGAAACTCGAAGCGATAGAGGATCTCGTTGGCGACCGCCGGCGCGTGCCCCCCGACGAGGTGCCGGACATGGAGCTTGGCGAGTTCATTGTCGCTGAAGTCGAGCGTCCTGAGCCCATGCCTTCGGAGCGAACGCACGAGCCGCGCGGTTTCCTCGCGGTCATGCACCTGCACACCGACAAACACATGCGCTTCCTTCGAATCAGCGTAGCGGTAGTTGAACTCGGTGATATTGCGCGGCCCGAGCAGCGCGCAGAAGGTCTTGAAGCTGCCAGGCCGCTCCGGGATGGTGACGGCCAGGATCGCCTCGCGCTGCTCGCCCAACTCGGCTTCCTCGGCGACAAAACGCAGGCGGTCGAAATTCATGTTCGCGCCACAGGCGATCGCGACCAGCGTCTTGCCGCGGATCTTGGTGCGCTCCACGTAGGCCTTGGCGCCGGCGATCGCGAGTGCGCCCGCCGGCTCGAGGATGGCGCGCGTGTCCTCGAACACGTCCTTGATCGCAGCGCACATCGCGTCGGTGTCGACCCGGATCATGTCGTCGACGAGTTCCCGGCACAGACGGAAGGTCTCGGCGCCCACCTGCTTCACCGCCACCCCGTCGGCAAACAGCCCCACCTGATCGAGCTTGACGCGGCGGCCGCTCTTGAGCGACCGATACATCGCGTCGGCATCCTCGGGCTCGACGCCGATCACCTTGATCTCCGGACGCAGACGCTTGACGTAGGCGGCGACGCCGGCGATCAGCCCGCCGCCGCCGACCGCGGCGAAAATGGCATGGATCGGTTTCGTGTACTGGCGCAGGATTTCCATGCCTATCGTGCCCTGGCCGGCGATGACGTCGGGGTCATCGTAGGGATGGACGAAGGTGAGCCGGCGCCTGCGCTCGAGTTCGCGCGCGTGGAGGCTGGCCTCGTCGTAGGAGTCGCCGTGGAGCACCACATTGGCGCCCCGCGCGCGCACTGCGTCGACCTTGATCTGAGGCGTGGTCACCGGCATCACGATCGTCGCCTCGCAGCCCAGCTTCTGCGCCGCCAGCGCGACCCCCTGCGCATGGTTGCCGGCGGAGGCCGTGATGACACCGCGCTTCAATGCCGCCGCCGGGAGCTTCACCATCTTGTTGTAGGCGCCGCGCAGCTTGAACGAAAACACCGGCTGCATGTCCTCGCGCTTGAGCAACAGGCGGTTGTGCATGCGCCGCGAAAGACTGGGCGCGACTTCCAGCGGACTCTCGATCGCGACATCGTAGACCCGCGCGTTGAGGATGCGCTCCAGGTAGTCGATTTTCTTCATATCAGGCACGGAGAAAGCAGGACGCCAAGGGTAGCAGGAATGGGGAGTTAGGGTAAGCGGTAAGCAGTAAGCGGAACCACAGCGAAAGCGGGCCTTGCTGCTCACCGCTCACTGTTTACCGTTTACCGTTTCCCGTTTACCATCCTCGATAATGACCCAGGACGAAATGAAACAAGCGGCCGCCAAAGCCGCACTCGCCCACGTTGCCGCCGACGGCGTGGTCGGCGTGGGCACGGGATCGACCGCCAATTTCTTTATCGCCGAGCTCGGCCGGATCAAGCACAAGCTCGATGGCGCGGTCGCGAGCTCGGAAGCCTCGGCGCAGCGCCTGAAGCAGCTTGGCATCCCGGTGCTGGAGTTGAACAGCGTCAAGGACCTGCCGGTCTATGTTGACGGCGCTGACGAAATCACCCGTCACCTTGCCATGATCAAAGGGGGCGGCGGCGCCCTCACCCGCGAAAAAATCGTGGCGGCGGTCGCGCGCAAGTTCGTGTGCATTGCCGATGAAACCAAGCTCGTCGAGGTGCTCGGCAAGTTTCCGCTCCCGGTCGAGGTGATCCCCATGGCGCGCTCTTACGTCGCGCGCGAACTCGTGAAGCTGGGCGGCCAGCCGGAGTGGCGCCGGGGTTTTACAACCGACAACGGCAACGTCATCCTCGATGTGCATAATCTCGAGATTCTCAAGCCCGTCGAGCTGGAGACCACGATCAATCAGATCGCCGGGGTCGTAACCAACGGGCTTTTCGCGCGCCGCGGCGCCGACGTGCTGTTGCTCGGTACCGCAGGCGGCGTGCAGACGTTCACGCGAAAATGAATGGACATCAAACCGTCACTATTGGCTGCTAGCGTCGCAAGTCCTCTTTTTTGACGAAGAGGGATAGCGCCTCGCCTCGGGATTATTTATACTTCACGCATCTCGATCACGCACCAAGAGCGCACAGCAACGATGACCGTCCAGCACACGTCCGGGCCAGATCGCAGTGCACAAGCGTAGCAGCCTGTCGAAGCGCCAAGTCCGACAGGCTGCTAGCGCCTTCGTCGCCCCCAGCGTCAACTTCCCGCGCTTTGCGCGCGGGCCCGTGCCCCAGCCGCTCTTCTCCTTCGACACTGCAACAGCCTGCTGCCATGGCTGAATACTCCTCGCTCGCAGCCGTCGACCTGGGCTCAAATAGTTTCCACTGCCAGATCGCCCGCGTGGTCGGCGATCAGATCTACCCGCTCGATGCGCTGCGCGAGCCGGTGCGCGTCGGCGCCGGGCTCACCGAGGACAAGACGCTGGACGAGGAGTCCCAGGAACGCGCACTTGCTTGCCTGCAGCGCTTTGGTGAGCGGTTGCGCGGATTCGACCGGCACACGGTGCGCGCGCTCGGCACCAACACGCTGCGGGTGGCCAAGAACGCTGCCGCGTTCCTGAAGAAGGCCGAGGCCGCGCTCGGCTTTCCAATCGAGGTCGTGGCCGGGCGCGAAGAGGCGCGGCTGATTTACCTGGGCGTGGCGCACAGCCTGCCGGTGTCCAAGGAAAGGCGCCTGGTCGTGGACATCGGCGGCGGCTCGACCGAAATCATCATCGGCGCCAATCACCGGCCGCAGAAGCTGGACAGCCTGTTCATGGGCTGCGTCTCCTACAGCCTGCGCTTTTTTCCAGACGGCAAGGTCAGCAAGGCCGCGATGAAACAGGCTGAGCTTGCGGCGCGCACCGAATTGCAGCCGATCGTCGCCGGCTTCTCGCGTCGCAACTGGCAGCAGGCGGTGGGCTCGTCGGGGACGGTGCGCGCGCTTGCCGATATCCTGCAGCTGAACGGCTTCGGCGACGGGCATATCACACCTGACGGCATCGACCGCCTGCGTAGTTGCCTCATCAAAGCCGGTGACATGGCCAGGACCGAACTCGCGGGTCTGCGCCCCGACCGGGTGCCGGTGCTGCCGGGCGGGCTCGCCATCCTGAACGCCTTGCTGTCCGAACTCGATATCGACACCATGGTGGCAGCGACCGGCGCCATGCGCCAGGGCATGCTCTACGACATGCTCGGCCGTTTCCACCACAAAGACATGCGCGATGTGACGGTGAGTCAGTTCATGCAGCGCTATCACGTTGATGCGCTGCAGGCGCGGCGCGTCGGCGCGCTTGCCAACGCGCTCTACAACAAGCTCACCGCCGACGCCGGGAAGGCGAACGAAGCCGCACCGAACTACATTGCGTGGGCCGCCAAGCTGCACGAGATCGGCATCTCGGTCGCCTACAGCGGCTACCACAAGCACTCGGCCTACATCATCAACAACGCCGATATGCCGGGTTTTTCGCGCGACGAGCAAACGCGACTGTCCCTGCTGGTGCTGTCGCACCGCCGCTCGCTAAAAAGGGTCTCCGAGAAAGCCGATGTGGACGTCGACTGGAACCTGGTGCTGGCGCTGCGGCTCGCCGCGCTGCTCTGCCGCCGTCGCTGCGACGTCACGCTGCCGCCGATCCAGGCCAGGGCGCAGGGGCGCAAGTTCCGCCTCACCCTCGAGCTCGACTGGCTGCTGAGGAACCCACTCACAGTCACCGCGCTGCGCGACGAAGCAAGAGAGTGGGACAGGATCGGGTTCGAACTCAACATCAAACCGCTGCAGGAACTGGAAGCCACCGATCTGATCGCCGCCTGAGGCTGTCGCCTTCAGGCGCCGGTTGTCCAACGCGGCGGCATGACTGTCCATTCACCATTTACGATCGACCGTGTTGCGAAATAAATCCGCCTTGACACGCATGCGCGGGACAACGGTGCCGCAGACCATGCGCGCCGCGGGCCGTATCGCCGACCTGCGCTGGCCAGGCAGCAATGCCGACACACGCGGGTTGCTGGAGCGTATGCAGACGTTGCGCACTGCGGTGCGTGCGGTAGGGCGCACGCTCGCCAAAAACTGGCGTCCGCACTTGCGCAAACGCGAATTCCTGTCGAGCGCGGCAAACCTCGCCACCTACATCGGCCTGCGCCGCCACGACCTGCGTCCGATCCAGGATCATCTCACCACGCTCGGCCTGTCGTCCCTTGGCCGCTGCGAGGGCCATGTGATGGCGACTCTCGATGCGGTGATTCACGCGCTACAGCAAATGACCGGTGCGCGTGTGCCGCGCGGACGCGTTGCCAGCGTGGCGCGCGCGATGACGCGCGATCAGGTGCTCCTGCGCCGCCACACCAACCGGCTGTTCGGCGCGCCGTCCGCGAACCGCTGGACGCGCTTCATGGTGACCCTGCCGACCGAAGCCGCGACCGATTACGGCTTTGTGCGTGACCTGCTGAAACACGGCATGGATTGCGCGCGCATCAACTGCGCGCACGACGGGCCTCCGGCATGGCGGGCGATGGTCCGCAACATCCGCCGCGCCGAACGCGAGACCGGCCGGCCATGCCGCATCCTGATGGAGCTGGGCGGGCCGAAGCTGCGCACCGGGCCGGTAAGAACCGGGAAACCGCTGCTGCGAATCAAGGTCCGGCGCGATGCGGAAGGACGGCCGCAACAGCCGACGCAGGTGATTCTCGACGCCTCGGCACAGGCCGGCCATGCGGCGCCGACCGGCAAGGCTGGCGGCAGCGCGCCGGCGCGCATTGCAGTCGAGCGCGCCTGGCTCGACCACCTCCGGGCGGGCGATGCCGTCGAATTGGTCGACCTCAGGGGGCGCGAGCGCCGCTTAGCCGTAGGCAAGCGATTGTCAGATACCGCGCGCCTGGCGCGCGCAAGCCGCGGCGCCTGGATCGATGAAACCACGGTGCTCACGCACGCACCCAGACGCGGCATGGGCCGGGGCGGCGGGACGACCACGGTCGGCGCTATCGCCGCGCCGCCACTCGAGATCCGGCTCGAAAACGACGATCTGCTGCTGCTCACGCGCGAGGTGGTGCCGGGCGAACCCAAGCGTGTGAGCAAGCGTGGCGAGACGCTCGCGCCGGCCCGCATCTCGTGCAGCGAGCCGCAGATCTTTTCCACGCTCAAGGTCGGCCACCATGTCTGGATAGACGACGGCAAGATTGGAGCCCTCGTCGAAGCGCTCAACGAGCGCGGCGCGTGGCTGCGTGTCACGCATGCGCGTCCCGGCGGGGAACGCATCGGTCCCGGCAAGGGCCTCAATTTCCCCGACACCGAGATTCCGCTGCCGGCACTCTCTGCATCCGATCTCGCCGATCTCGACCTTGCCGCGCGGCACGCCGACATTATCGGCTTTTCGTTCGTGCGCAGCGCCGCCGACATGGACGAGCTGGTGCGGGCGCTGGCCAAGCGCGGGCGTCCCAGCCTCGGCCTCATCGCCAAGATCGAGACGCGCGCCGCGGTCAACAACCTGCCCGAGATCATCATTCACGGCGCCGGCAGCCATGCGTTCGGCGTGATGATCGCGCGCGGCGATCTTGCGGTGGAAATCGGCTATGAGCGGCTGGCGGAGATCCAGGAGGAAATCCTGTGGCTGTGCGAGGCCGCGCATGTTCCCGTGGTCTGGGCCACCCAGGTCCTCGAAGGGCTGGTCAAGCGCGGCCGGCCGTCGCGCGCCGAAATCTCGGACGCCGCGATGTCGGAACGCGCCGAGTGCGTAATGCTGAACAAGGGGCCATACCTGTTCCAGGCGCTATCGGTGCTCGACAACGTCGTCGCCCGCATGCAGTTTCACCAGCGTAAGAAGACCGCGCGATTTCGGGCGCTGCACTGGTAGCAAGAAGAGCAGTGAATGGTGAACGATCAACGTTGAGCGGTGAGCGGTGAGCGGTGAACGGCAAACAATGAAGCGGGATCTTGCCGCTATTGGCGGCCCGCTGTATACCTCCAGTTTCCGTCCGGTCAGCGCTTACCGCTCGCGGCTTACCGCTTACCGCTTACCGCCTGCCTTCTTGACGCGCGCGAGCGCCGCCTCGATTGCCTGGCACAGGGTTTTCAATACCTTGATCCGCGCGTGATACTTGTTGTTCGCCTCGACCAGCGTCCACGGCGCGAGCGAGGTTGAGGTGCGGTCCACCATGTCGCATACCGCCAATTCGTAATCGTCCCATTTCTTGCGGTTGCGCCAGTCCTCGGCCGTGATCTTGAAACGCTTGAAGGAAATCGTTTCGCGCGCCTTGAAGCGCTTGTGCTGTTCGTCCTTGCCGATCGCGAGCCAGAACTTGACGACCACGATGTTTTGCCGTGCGAGCTCCTGCTCGAAATCGTTGATCTCGGTATAGGCGCGCATCCAATCGGCCTCGGAACAAAACCCCTCGACGCGCTCGACCAGCACGCGGCCGTACCACGAGCGGTCGAAGATCACGAAGCGGCCGCGCCGCGGGACGTGACGCCAGAACCGCCACAGATAGGGCTGCGCGCGTTCCTCTTCGGTCGGTGCGGCGACCGAAATATTCTGGTAACGCCGCGCATCAAGCGCGCCCGTTACGCGCCGGATCGCGCCGCCCTTGCCGGCGGCATCGTTGCCTTCGAACACCGCAACTACCGCGATGTCCCTGTAACGCGGATCGCGCGATACTATATTGAGCCGGCCCTGCCATTTTTCGAGCTGCTTCTCGTACTCCTGCTTCGACACGTCCTGATCGAGCTGGAGCGCCCGCAGCACGTTGAGCTTATCGATCGACGGCAGCAGCGGCGGGTTCTTGTCCGGGAGCCGCTTAACCGGCTTCTCGTCGAGCCGCTCGCGCAGCGCCGCGAGCAGCGTCTTGCCCACCGTGAGGCTGCGGTGGGGAGGGTTGGCGCCCGGCACCACGAGCCACGGCGCCTCGCCGGTGCTGGTCTTGCGCAGGAACGGCTCGCACACCTTGTTGAAGCGATCGTAGAGCTTGTATAGCGCCCAGTCATTCTTGGTCACGCGCCAGCTGGTCTTGGGATCCTTCTCCAATGCCTTGAGCCGCTTCTTCTGCTGCTCCTTCGAAAGATGGAACCAGAACTTGAGCAGCAGCACGCCCTCGTCGGTGAGCATTTTCTCAAAGCGCAGGATCTCGGCGATGTGCTGGTCGAACCTGCCGGCGCCGATGCGCCCCATCACGCGGTCAACGACCGGCTGGGTGTGCCAGGCGCCGAAGAAGACGCCGATCTTGCCCTTGGGCGGCAGCGCGCGCCAGTAACGCCACATGCGCGGGCGCTCGTTTTCCTCGTCGGAAGGATCGGCAAAGCCGCTCGCCTCGATGTGGCGCGGATCCATCCACTCGTTGAGCAGGTTGACCGTCTCGCCCTTGCCGGCGCCCTCGACGCCCGCGACCAGGATCAGCACCGGAAAACGGCCGTTCTGCTTGAGATCGTACTGCGCGTTGAGCAGCGCCTCCCGCAGTTTGGGCTCCTGTCGGCGATAGGCAGTCTTGTCCACCTTGTGATAGAGATTCGCGGATTCGAACATGGGTTTTCTCCTTTCTATAGAAGATCGGGTGCGATTACCGCGCGCAGGATGGTGTCGCGGCCGCGGCGCGCGAGCCACCAAATCGCGCCCTTCTTGATGCTCCACTCCTGCGGCTTGCCGGTGAGCAGTAGCGCGGCCGTTTGTCCCAGCGTGGGCTGGTGTCCGACTACCACCACCGTGCTCTCGCCGTGCGGCCAGGCGGCAACCTTCAGAACCGCCTGCGAGTTGGCTCCGGTGCCGACCTCTTCGGTCACTTCGAATTTCCTGGTCAACGCCTGGGCAGTCTCGCGTGCGCGCCGTGCGGGACTCGCGAGGATTACCGCGTCTTTCGGCAGCCGCTCCTTGAGCCATGCCGCCATGCGCTCCGCCTGTTTAATGCCTTTCGCCGTAAGTCGGCGTTCGTCGTCAGGCATGCCGCTTTCCGCATCAGCATGCCGCCACAGAATGAGGTCCATAATGAGTGACTCGTGACTGGTACCCCTCAAGGGGGTATTGAAAAGAATGATTCGTGATCAGTGATTTGAAGCAAACGTCCTACCAGAACTTCTCGCTGGCGCGAAATGCTTTCCACGCGCCGCGCAACTCGCGCCTGAGCGTCAACGCACGGCCGTGGCTCCAGCCGAGCACGAGGCCGCGTGCTTCAGACATCGCCTTGCCCGCCCGCGCCCCGAATGCATCGTGCACGAGGCGCTCGACCGTGGCCGCATCGTTCATGGCGCCTAGTATATTCTGCAACCGAGCCAAATGGGACACCATGTCGCGCGCGCGTTTCGCCGCGAACAGGGTCACGAGGAAATCCATCGCGTAGCGCAGCTTCTTGACCGCGATGCGCAGCCGGTGCAGTTCGGCGGCGGATAATTGCCGCAACTTGCGTCCGCGTTTCCTGACCCGGGCATAGCGCCGCTCGAGCACGGCGGCGGCGAATTCCCCGGCGGGACTCCCCGGCGTCGCTGGTGATGGCTCGCCTGTTTCGCTGACCCATCTTTCCGCGGCCAGCCAGGCGGCGAAACCCAGCACCAGGCGCTGATAACGCGCGGAAGCCACCGCGCGCCGTGCTTTGCGATCGGCGGCGCGCCGCAGCCGCACGCACTCACGCGCAAACTGCGCCAGCGCCGCATGATCCGCAAATGCTTCGCGGATCGGCGGCAGTGTCTCGGACACAAAGACATCCCAGTCACGCGCCGGGCCGAGGGCGCCGGCGAGCCATCTGAACTCGGCCAGCAGCGGTTCAGTCGTCGTTTCCGGCAACACCGCTGCAAACCCCCTGAAGGCGGACCTCAACCGCCGCAGCGCGACGCGCATCTGGTGGAGATACTCGGGATCGCGCCCTTCCAGCATGCCGTGCTCGTTGGCCTGAAGATGATTAAGCGTCGTCCATGCAATGGTCTTGAATGCATCGCTTACGGTCATGTCTGCGGCAAGCTCTGCAGTAACCGTTTTGGCGGGCGTCGGCCGCTCGCCGCGGAATAGTGCGTAGCCGCGTTCGGCCTTGGAGCGGTTCTCGATACGCAGTGGGGCCACCTCGAGCAGCTTCAGCGCGAACTCGTAGACCTGCCAGGCCGGTCCCGATTTCAGCTCAAGCTCGAGCTCGCACACCGGTTCGGCAGTATCGCCGCTCTTGATCTCGCCCCGGTCCACGCTCACCTCTACGTTTACCCCGGGACTGAGCTCGATCAAGCGGCTGCTGCGGCTGAACTCGGTGACGAACACCGGTTTCAACTGCGCGCGCAGCTCTCGCGAAGCGAAGATTTCGGTCAGCGTGCTATCGGCGATCCTGGCGCAGTCCGGATACGGTCCGGCGACCTCGGTCTCGATCTCGACCCTCTGGTGCAGCCCGGCTTGCACCGTGCCACCGCCCTTTACGGTTTGCAGCCAGCGTCCGCCGCTGCGCCGCACCCGCAGCGCGACGCCGTGTTGCCACAGATCAAGTTCGGGCGTATCGAAGTAAAGGCTATAAAGTTTCCTCACCACCGGGCGCAAGTGGCCCTTGAGCAGCGGGTGCGCCCTCACTCGGCGCGCAGCCTCGGGAGAGACCCGCAGCTTGAGTTCGGTTTCGGTGACGGGGTTCACGATCAGACGTGATCGGGCTTGAACGGTCTCATCTTAGCCGAATCCGCGCCTGCCAGAAAACCAGAAACGGCTTCCGGTCACGCCGGGCGTCTGAGCGCGAGCATGTCGAGCAAGATGTCCTGCGCGGCGAGCGGCTTGCCACGGCGTCCCGTTTTCAGCTGATAACGGCCATCCTGGTCCATTTCCCACGCCTGGGAATTGTCTTCGAGGTAGGGTTTCAGGCCCTCGTTGATGACCCGTTTCTTGAGCCCGGGATCGAGTACCGGAAAGCAGATCTCGATGCGGCGGAAGAAATTGCGGTCCATCCAATCCGCGCTCGAAAGGTACACATCTTCGGCGCCGTTGTTGTGGAAATAGAACACGCGGGAGTGTTCGAGAAAACGGCCGACGATCGAACGCACGCGGATGTTGTCCGAAACGCCGACAAGGCCCGGCCGCAGCGCACATACGCCGCGCACGATAAGATCGATCGCAACCCCGGCCTTGGACGCGTCGTAAAGCGCCGCGATCACTTCGGGTTCGAGCAGTGCGTTCATCTTGGCGATGATCTGCGCCTTGTGGCCGGCCGCGGCGTGCTGCGCTTCGGTCTGGATCGCGCGCAGCACCTGTTTGTGCAGCGTGAAAGGCGATTGCCATAGGTGTTTCAGCCGGACCGCGCGCCCCAGCCCGGTCAGCTCGATGAACATGTCGTTGACATCGACGCCGATTTCCTCGTTGGAGGTAAAAAGGCCGAAGTCGGTGTAAAGCGTCGCCGTCCGCGGATGGTAGTTACCGGTCGCCAGGTGCACATAGCGCCGCAACCGCTCGTCCTCGCGCCTGACCACCATCGCCATCTTGGCGTGGGTCTTGTGGCCGACCACGCCGTAGACGACGTGCGCGCCGACCTCCTCCAGGCGCTGCGCCCAGTTGATATTGGCCTCCTCGTCAAAGCGCGCCAGCAGTTCCACCACCACGGTGATTTCCTTGCCGCTCTTCGCCGCCCCGATCAGGATTTCCATCAGCTCCGACTCCGCGCCGGTGCGGTAGACGGTCTGCTTGATCGCCACCACGTTGGGATCGCGCGCCGCCTGCTCGAGGAACGCAATCACCGGCCGGAACGACTGGAATGGATGATAGAGCAGGATTTCGCCGTTACGCATGGCGCTGAACATGTCGCTCGACGGTTCAAGCTCCTTCGGCAATCCCGGTATGAAGCGCGGAAATTTGAGATCGGGCCGCTCGACCCAGTCCGGCACGTTCATGAGCCGCACCAGGTTGACAGGCCCGTTGACGCGGTAAAGATCATCCGGGCCGAGGTTGAATTGCGCCAGCAGAAAATCCGAGATCTGCTGCGGGCAGTTCGCCGCGACCTCCAGCCTGACCTCGTCGCCGAACTGGCGGTGCGGAAGCTCGCCGCGCAGCGCGGTGCGCAGGTCCGTGATTTCCTCCTCGTCGACGAAAAGCTCGCTGTTGCGCGTCACGCGAAACTGGTGGCAATCGACTACCTTCATGCCGGCGAAAAGCTCCCTGACGTGCTCGTGCAGGATGGAAGACAGAAATACGAAATCGTAGTCGGCGGCGGCGATCTCGCGCGGCAGCCGGATCACCCGCGGCAGCACGCGCGGCGCCTGCACGATGGCGAGCCCGGAGCTGCGTCCGAAGGCATCCTTGCCCTCAAGCTCAACGGCGAAATTGAGGCTCTTGTTGAGCACGCGCGGAAAAGGATGCGCCGGATCGAGCCCGATCGGCGTCAGCACCGGCATGACCTCGCGGAAGAAGTAGGCCTTGACCCACTCGGCCTGCGCCGGCGTAAAGTCGGAACGGCGCAGGAAGCGCACGCGTTCGCTGGCGAGACCGGGCAGGATTTCCTGGTCAAGGAGCTGATATTGGGCGGTGACGAGGTCGTGCGCCTCCTGCGCGACTCGCTTGAACACCTGGTCGGCGCGCATGCGGTCCGGGCCGATCGGCGGCGATCCGGCCTCGATCTCGGCCTTGAGGCCCGCGACCCGGATCTCGAAGAACTCGTCGAGGTTGCTGCTGACGATGCAGAGAAACTTGAGCCGCTCGAACAGCGGGTGGCCGCGGTTCTCCGCCTGCGCCAGCACCCGCCGGTTGAAGGCGAGCTGACCCCACTCGCGGTTGAGGTACAGTTCCGGGGCAAGACGCGTCTTGCTCATGGTCGGCCTGTTTCCGCCGGACCGCTTGCCGAGTACCGGGCCGGGCGCTTACCTGGATGAGGGCGGCACGTAGCCGGCCGCAACATCGGCGCCATCGCCGAAGAAGTACTTATCCATCTGCTGCGCGAGGTAGTCGCGCGCCTTCTTGTCGGCGAGGTTGAGCCGGTTTTCGTTGACCAGCATTTTCTGGTGCTCAAGCCACTGTTTCCACGCTTCTTTCGACACGTTCTCGAAAATGCGTTTGCCGAGTTCCCCGGGGTAGGGCGGAAAATCCAGGCCCTCGGCGTCGCGCCCGAGCTTCACGCAGGTCACCATTCTTGCCATGTCCAGTGCTCCAGATTAACGGTCGAGTGTTACAGGATTGTTTCAAGCTACCATCGGCCTAGGAGTTTGTCGGACTTAGCCCCGACAAACTCCTAATGCAAAACCGGCGCTGGGAGACTTGCAGAAGAGGATAACAGATATGCGAATTCACCCGCGCTTTGCCTCAAATTCGACCGCTTCGGCTGGGTTTATTATGAATTGTCAGCCGGTTTTGCTTTTAGCAGCCTGTACGGATTGTTAAGTCCGACAGGCTGCTGGGTCACCATCAAGTGGAGCGGAATTCCAGGCTGGCGCACACCCTTGTGGCTGTCGCCAGCAGCGGGTGATCGATGCGCGGCTTCTCGAAGAAATAGCCCTGGACGCAGTCCACGCCGAATTCCCTGAGCATGTCCAGCGTCTCCTCGTCCTCGACGCACTCGGCGATGGTCGTCTTGTGCAGCCCGCGCGCCACCGACAGGATCGCCTTCACGAACAACTGGTTGTCGTAGTCATTCGGCAGGTTACGGATGAACAGCCCGTCGATCTTCACCGAATCGACCTGCAGGTACTTGAGATAGGCGAAGGAAGAAAAACCGGTGCCAAAGTCATCGAGCGAAACGCCGCAACCGGTCTGGCGCAGCGCCTCGATGAAGCGCTGCGCGTCATGCAGGTCCGATACCGCCGAGGTTTCAGTGAGTTCCACCAGCAGTCGCCGCGGCAGCACGTCGTAGTGCCTGAGCTGCTCCGCGATATATTGCGGCAGCCGCGGTTCGCCGAACGAGCGTCCCGAGATATTGACCGCGAGCGCCGGGATCGACTTGACCTCGGAGAGCATCTGGATGGCCTCACGCAGCACCCAGCGGTCGATGTCGAGGATCTTGCCCGACTTTTCGGCCTGCGGAATAAACTGCCCGGGCATCAGAAATGTGCCCGGATCGTCCTTGTCGCGCATGCGCACCAGCACCTCGAAATGCGACAGCGACCGGTCGGCGGTCGAATAAATGCCCTGGAACTGCAGGTCCATCAGGTCGTTTTCGAGCGCGTGCAGGATGCGGTCGTTCCACGACATCCGCCTGACCATCTGCTGTGAGGTGTCGAGGTCGCTGCGGTAAATACGCCAGGCGTTCTTGCCCGATTCCTTCGCCTGGTACATCGCGGTGTCGGCGCGCGAGATCAAATCCTCGACGTTGTCGGCATGATCCGGAAATGCCGCGATGCCGAGGCTCGTAGTGAGCCGCAGGCCCTGCCCCTCGAACTGGAAGCGCACCAGGGCGATCGAGCGCGTGACGCGCTCCGCGAGCACGCGCAGCATCTCGTCGGAAATGTCCGGCACCAGGATCGCGAATTCGTCGCCGCCCAGCCGGGCGAAGATTTCGTTGCGCCGCACCTGGCCCCCGACCTCGCCCGCCACCCGGATCAGCATCGCGTCGCCGGCACGGTGCCCGAAGGTATCGTTGATGTACTTGAAGTCGTCGAGATCGAAAAAGAACAGCGCCACGCGTGTGCCGTGCCGTTCGGCATCCGCGATCATCCGCCCCAGTTCCTCGTTGAAGCGGTGGCGGTTGTAAAGCCCGGTCAGCGCGTCGCGCTCGGCGAGGTAGATGAGCTGGGCCGCGGTCTGGCGCTCGAGCGTGACGTCCTCGAACAGCCACAAGTGGCCCACCGGCCGGCCGTAAACGTCCTCGACCGCATGCGCCTGTTGCGTGATGAGCCGCCCGTCGGACAGTTGAATCTCGAACACGCCGAAAATCTCGCCCGGACCGGGGAGCTGCAGGATGTAGCGCGACTGCTCGTCCGGGCGCGCCAGCGCGCAGGTCGAGGTCGCCAGCATTTCCTGCGGTGTCTTGTCGATCAGCCGCGTGCCCGGCGCGATCATCCAGACGCGCGTGAAAGCCGGATTGGCGTACACCACTCTGTTGTCGGAGCTCACGAACAGGATGCCGATGTCCATCGCAGCGAGCAAGGCGACCAGCCGCGCGTGCTCGTTATGTGCGCGTGTCAGGTACTCCTGCTGCACTGCCTGCGCCTCGCGCAATTCGGCCACCGTCGCCTCCAGCCGCTGCTCGGCCTGCTTGCGCTGGGTGATGTCGCGGATACTGAAGCGGATGCCGAGGTAGCCGCCGCGCGTGTCATAGATCGGCCGCCAGTCGGCCGCCGCCCAGAATTCGGAGCCGTCCTTGCGCCGCGCGCGGAATTCGTAGTCCTGGCCGCTGTTGCCCCGCAACGCGCGCGGGATCTGGCGCACGGTGCGCGCGACGTCGGTCTCGCTGATGAACGGCGCGGGGAAGTTCCCGATGGCCAGACACTCCTCGGGCGTATAGCCGAACATGTCGAGCACGCGCGGGTTGATCCAGATCAGCTTTCCCTCCGGGTTAAGCCACAGTTCGCAGTCGTAGCTGTAATCGGCGATGGCGCTGAACTTGGCTTCGCTCTCGACCAGCGCCTTCAGGCGCCCCTGCAGCGCCGCCGCCATCGTGTTGAATGCGTGCGTGAGCCTGCCGACCTCGTCCCCACCCGCGACCGGCAGGCGCACGTTGAGATCGCCGCCCGCGAGGCTGGCGCTGGCGTGGGTGAGCTGAGTGAGGCTGCGCGTGAGCCAGTAACTCAGACCGATCATGGAGACGATCGACAGAATCAGGGCGATGCCGCCGATCAGCAGGTTGTCGCGGATCAGTTCCGCGCGCGCCGTCCGCATGAAGTCGGTCGACAGCCCGAAGCGCAGCCTGCCGTATTCCCGGTCCCCGCTCCCTACTTCGAGCTCGGTGTCGAAGCGGCCCTTGCCCAAGCTGCCCGCGTCGCGCAGCGAACGGTCGAGCGGCGGCAGCGATGCTGTGCGCTCCCAGCCGCTGGCAGCGACGATCTTGCCGTCGCGGTCGAACAACACCAGATACGTGATGCCGTTGTCGCGGCGAACGCGCTCGAACACCTCTTGCAGCATCGCATGGTTTCGCTGCGCGAGCGGCGTCGCGAGCGCGGCGTTCAGCAACTGCTTCTGTTCTTCAAGATAGACGCGCGTGCGCTCGGTCAGCTGCTCGTTCATCACGCTGATGCCGTTCACGATCAGCAGCGCGAGCATCACGATCTGCACCAGCACGCTCGCCAGCAGCAGCCGCGTGCGCAACGACAGTGACAACGACGCGGTCTTCATGCGGGCTGGAAATTTTTGGGCGGCAAGGAGCGCGCGCGGAGGATGGATTACAGGCGCTTGGTCAACACCACCGAGCGGCGCCGATAATTATACAGCGCCCGCTTTTGCCGCGGCAGCACGCCGACATTTTCCTCGGTGAAACCGCGCTCGACAAACCAGTGCTCGGCGCGCGTGGTGAGCACGAACAACTTCTTGAACTTCAACCGGCGCGCCCGCGCTTCGATCTCTCGCAACAGCCGCTCGCCCGCGCCCTGGTTGCGGAAGTCGGGATGCACCGCGAGGCAAGCGAGTTCGCCCGCCCGTTCGTCGGGAAAAGGATAAAGCGCCGCACAGGCGATCACGATGCCGTCATGGTCGAGGACGACAAAGCGATTCATTTCGCGCTCGAGCAGGCCGCGGTCGCGCTTGACCAGCGTGCCGTCTGCTTCGAGCGGCTCGATCAGCCGCAGGATGCCGCCGATATCGTCGGGCCGCGCCGGGCGCAGGGTTTCGAGCGGGTCCGGCGTAAGCAGCGTGCCCACGCCCCGGTGGGTGAACAATTCCAGCAACAGCGCGTCGTCGAGGTGTCCCGAGATGAGGTGCGCGCGCTTGACTCCCTGCTGGCAGGCGCGCACCGCCCACGGGAGATAAAACGGCACATCACTGTCGGAAGAATCTCTGCGCGAGAGCAGCGCCTGTGCCTGCTTCACGGTGAGCTCGCGCAGCAGCTCGCCGCGCCGGCCGATAACCCCCGCGGTATCCATCAGAAAGATCAGTTTGTCGGCCTTGAGCGCGATGGCGGTCGACGCCGCGACATCCTCCAATGTCAGATTGAACACCTCCCCGCTCGGCGAATACCCCAATGGCGAGAGCAGCACCAGATCACCGTCCTGCAGCCGCCTCTGGATCGCCACCGTGTCGACCTTGCGCACTTCGCCGGTGTGCATGTAATCGACACCGTCCAGCACGCCGATTGGCTTGGCGGTGATGAAATTGCCGCTTGCGACGCGAATGTCGGCGCCGGCCATCGGTGAATTGGGCAGCCCCATCGACAGCAGCGCTTCAATCTCCACGCGCAGCCTGCCGCTCGCCTCCATCGCGCAAGCGAGCGCGACGTCATCGGTGATGCGCAGTCCATGGTGAAAACGGCTGCGACGGCGTTGCGCCTTGAGCTTGGCCTCGATCTGGGGGCGGGCCCCGTGCACCAGGACCAGCCGCACTCCCAGCGACGCCAGCAAATTGAGATCGACTGTGAGATCGACAAAGCGGCCGTCGGTCACCAGATCGCCACCGAACGCGATGACGAAGGTCCTGCCGCGGAACGCATGAATATATGGCGCCACCGACTGGAACCAGTCGATGAAACGGTCCTGGGCCGACAGCCGCATGCGGCGCACGGGCGCCTGCCCCGCCTTACCGCTATCCGGCGCCACGCCATTGAGGTCTTTGCTTGAGGAAATCGCTCTTCTCCCTGCGCGCGATCCGATCGCGACAGTGGCATACATTCCGCCGCGATTTCCAGCACATGTTATGCGAGAACCCGCTCAAGGGAAAGATCGTCGTGGCTTTCGTGTCTTTAACCACACTCTCTGCGGCGCTACCGGCGAATAGCGCGGAGCAGTTGGGGCCGGATCCGGAGCGTCCCCCAAGGGAGCAGAACCGTCGCAGGCAATCGAACAGGGCCGCCGCATCGGCGCCAAGACACAGCGCGAGCACGAATACGTTGGCGAGGCCTACCTCATGGTGGGCGATCTCGCGAGCGCGCAGAAGCACCTCGAAGAGCTGCGCAAGATCTGCCTGCTGCCATGCGAGGAATTCGGCGATCTGGAACGTGAGATCGCGGAATACCGCATGAAGTCGGGCGCGCGTGGTTTTCGTTGAACCGCCTTCGATGATCGGTGCATCCAATTGATCGCCGCAGGCCGCGCCGGCGGTTTGGTTGATCCAAATCAAACTTGTCGATCCAGATCAAACCACCCGCTCGGGGCATTTGCGCCACCCTGTCATCGGGCGTATCATGCCGTCCCGTGAAACAGTACAAATTCATCAAGACGACATCCCGCTTGGCGCTCGCTGCGGTCCTGTTTGCGCAGGTGGCGCTGGTCGCGAACGCATGCCTGAGGCTTGACACGGGGCCGCAGGCCGCATTTGCCGCGAGCCAGATGGCGGATTGCGACATGTGCACCACCGCCAATCCCAACCTGTGCCTGTTTCAATATCTCGACCAGAGCGACCAGACCCAACCGTCGGTCGCCCCAGCGCCGGTGAACGTTGCGGTGCTGGCGGCGCCAGTGGCGCCGGCTCAAGCCAGCGCTACTGCCTTCACACACGCCCGCTTCAATTCCCTCACCGGTCCTCCCATCATCATCCGGAACTGTTGTCTCCGGATTTAATCCTCCAGACTGTTTGGCATTCCTGTTGCGCGCGCAGCGCGCACAGCAGTACTTCTCGCTCTGCCGTCTGGAGGTTTCATGCGATTCAAGACCGATACTCCCGCCACCGGGAGCACCCCGTATCAGTTCGCGGTACGCTGGATAACGCTTGCCTCTTTGAGTAGCGCCCTCGCGCTGGGCGTGCTTGCGCATGCGGCGGAAGCGCCGCCCACCGTGGCCAAAGCGCAGAGCACCACACCGCTCCGGGATCTCGTCAAGGAAGCGCTGCAAAACAGTCCCGAGATTCGGGCAGCCCGCAAGGAGCAGGAGGCGGCCTCTCAGCGTATCGCGCCGGCGGGCGCGCTGGACGATCCCATGCTGGAGGCGGGCATCATTAATCTCCCGACCAGCTCATTCCGCTTCGACCGTGAAGACATGACGATGAAAATGATCGGGCTGTCGCAGCGTTTTCCCTACCCCGGCAAGCGCGGCTTGCGCCAGGATGTCGCCGCCCGGGAGGCGGAATCGTCCGGTTACGGCTACCAGGAAACCCTGAATCGCGTCGTGCGGGAAATCAGGACTGCTTGCTACGACCTCTATCTCGTCATCGAATCGGCCCGGCTGGTGGAAAAAAACAAGTTCATCTTGGAGCAATTTCTCCGCATCGCGGAAACGCGTTACTCGGTCGGACAGAGCAGCCAGGCCGATGTGCTGAAGGCCCAGACGCAGTTATCGAAAATGTTGGAGGAGTTGATCAAGCTCGCACGCGAGCGCCCGATGTTCGAAGCCGAACTCAATCGCGCGCTCGGCCGCGATGCGAGCGCTCCCCCTCCGCTGCCGGAGGCGCCCCAACTCCGGCCGGTTGCGTTGCCTCTCCAGTCCTTGCTCGAAGCCGCCGTCCGCCAGCGCCCGCAGCTGCTCGCTTTGCAAAGCACGATTGCTCGCAACGAGAAAATGCTCGATCTCGCACGCAAGGATTACTATCCCGACTTCGATGTGCGGTTCTCGTACGGCCAGCGCGACAACATGCCGGACGGCGCGCGGCGCTCGGACATGATCAATTTCACCGTCGCGATCAACCTGCCCGTATGGCGCGATAACAAGCTCGCGCCGCGCGTCACCGAGGCGCAGGCGATGCGCGAGCAGGCGAGCAACATGTACCGCGCAATGCGCAACGAGCTCGCCATGAAGCTGCGCCAGCAGGTTGCCGCCGCCGAGCAAAGCCAGCGCGCGGCGCACTTGTATCAAACCGAGATCCTGCCGCAGGCACGGCTCACCGTAGAGGCCGCGCTCGCCGCGTACCGGGTCAACCGCGTCGACTTCATGACGCTGCTCGACAGCCAGATGACGGTTTTGAACGCCGAAATCAGCCATGCGGGGACAATCGTCAATTTCAACAAAGCGCTGGCGGAAATCGACCTGCTCACCGGCGCAATGGTGCAATAAGCGGCGCGATTTCCTCTTGCTGGAGAACTGATATGAGACGGATGGCTACTGTATCGCTCGTTCTGGTGCTGGTCGCAGCAGCGCTTGCGGCCGGCTACTGGCTGGGAAGCCGGAAGGATGAAGGCGGAACGCTGAGGACGGAAACGGTCGCTCCGGGCCGCGCGGATTCCGGAAAGAAACCCGAACGCAGGATTCTTTACTACCGCAATCCCATGGGCCTGCCCGACAATTCTCCGGTGCCCAAAAAGGACCAGATGGGCATGGCCTATATACCAGTCTACGAGGGCGAGGAGCCGGAGCCGACCGGCCCGGCGATGAAGATCAGCCTCGATAAGGTGCAAAAACTGGGCGTGAAGACCGAGCCCGTCGCGCTGCGCTCTCTGACCCGCACGCTGCGCGCGGTCGGCACCGTGGAGCTCGACGAGCGCCAGGTTTATACGGTGGCGCCGAAATTCGAGGGTTGGATCGAGCGGCTGCACGTCAACACGACCGGACAATATGTGCGCCGCGGCCAGGTGCTGATGGAAGTGTACAGCCCGGACCTCGTGATCGCGCAGCAGGAGTACATCATCGCCTGGAAGGGCATGGAGTCGGTGAAAGATGCAAGCCCGGACGCTCGGGCCAACATGGGGCACCTCGTCAAGAGCGCGCTCGAGCGCCTGCGCAACTGGGACATCTCGGAGGACGAGATGGCGCGGCTGCAGAAAGAAGGCGTTTCGAGGCGGACCCTCACGCTGCGCTCGCCGGTGAGCGGCGTAGTGCTCGACAAGCCGGCACTGAAAGGCATGCGCTTCATGCCCGGTGAAGTGCTGTACAAGATCTCCGACATGTCGTCGGTGTGGCTGCTTGCCAACATCTTCGAGCAGGACCTTGGGCTTGTGCAGCCCGGTCAGGCGGCGCGAATCTCCGTCAACGCATATCCGGGCAAGGTCTTTTCCGGGAAAGTCGCGTTCGTCTATCCCACCGTCACGCCCGAGACCCGCACGGCGAAGGTGCGCATCGAGCTTTCGAATCCAGGCGGGCAGCTCAAACCGGCGATGTACGCGAACGTGGAGCTCATTGCCCGGCGCCCGAAGGACCAGGTGCTCACTGTGCCCGACTCTGCCGTGATCGACAGCGGCACGCGGCAGATCGTACTGGTGCAGCGCGGCGAGGGGCTGTTCGAGCCGCGCCCTGTGAAGCTCGGCACCTACGCGGACGGTTATGTCGAAGTGCTGGAAGGCCTCCAAGCGGGCGAAAACGTGGTCGTCACCGCAAACTTCCTGATCGATTCAGAGAGCAATCTGAAAGCCGCGCTTGGCACGTTCGGCAGCGGCGCCGGCGCCACTGAAACAAAGCCGGCCGCCGCGCCCCAGGAAGCACAGCGCGCACCCGCGAGCGCCGAGGGCCAGAAGGGACACTGACATGCTGAACCGCATCATAGAGTGGTCCGTACGAAACGCCTTTTTGGTGCTGCTAGGGACGGCATTCATCGTCGCCGCCGGCTTGTATGCAGTGTACAAGACGCCGCTCGATGCCATCCCCGACCTCTCCGACGTGCAAGTCATCATCTACACGGAATATCCCGGTCAGGCGCCGCAGGTGGTGGAGGACCAGGTCACCTATCCCCTCACGACGGCGATGCTCAGCGTGCCGCGCTCGAAGGTCGTGCGCGGGTTTTCGTTTTTCGGCGCTTCCTTCGTCTACGTCATTTTCGAGGACGGCACGGACATCTACTGGGCGCGCTCGCGGGTGCTCGAATATCTCAACTTCGCGGCCGGGCGGATGCCGCGCGGCGTGGCCCCGTCGCTGGGCCCCGATGCCACCGGGGTGGGCTGGGTTTACCAATATGCAGTCATGGGCGCGAAGCGCTCGCTCGCCGAATTGCGCACGCTTCAGGACTGGTTCATCCGCTATCAGCTTACCAAGGCGCAAGGCGTAGCCGAAGTCGCGAGCGTCGGCGGCTTCGTCCAGCAATACCAGGTGACCGTCAACCCGCGCAAGCTGCAAGCCTACGGTATTCCGCTGTCGAAAATTGCTCAGGTGATCCGCATGAGCAATACCGACGTCGGCGGGCGCGTAGTCGAGATGGCGGAAACCGAATACATGGTGCGGGGACGCGGCTACCTGCGCGGGGCTTCCGATCTCGAGCAACTGGTCCTCAAGGCCGAAGGCGGCATCCCGGTGCTGCTGAAGGACGTGGCGCGCGTGGAGCTCGGCCCCGACGAGCGCCGCGGCATCACGGAGCTCAACGGCGAGGGCGAGGTCGTCGCCGGCATCGCGATGGCGCGCTACGGTCAGAACGCCCTCGACGTGATCGACAACATCAAGGCGAAGATCGCGGAGATCGCCACCGGCCTGCCCGAAGGCGTCGCCATCGAACCGGTCTACGACCGGTCCGACCTCATCCATCGCGCGATCGACAACCTCAAAGTGACCCTGATCGAGGAAAGCGTGATCGTGGCGCTGGTGTGCATGTTGTTCCTGCTGCACGTGCGCAGCGCCCTGGTCGCGATCATCATGCTGCCGATCGGGGTGCTGATCGCCTTCATCGCCATGCGCTTTCTCGGCCTCAATTCGAACATCATGAGCCTGGGTGGGATAGCGATTGCCATCGGGGCCATGGTCGACGCCGCGATCGTGATGATCGAAAACGCGCACAAGCATCTCGAGCGCCTGGAGCCCGGCGCGTCGCGGCTGGAAGCCATCATAACCGCGTGCCGCGAAGTCGGGCCCGCCCTCTTCTTCAGCCTGCTGATCATCACGGTTTCGTTTCTGCCCGTATTCACACTCGAGGCGCAGGAAGGCCGGATGTTCTCGCCGCTCGCCTACACCAAGACTTTCGCCATGGCGGGCGCCGCTTTCCTGTCGATCACGCTCGTGCCGGTGCTGATGCTGCTGTTTATCCGCGGAAGGATTCGCAGTGAATCCGCGAATCCTTTGAGCAGAATCATGATCGCGGCTTATCGTCCGCTCCTCGCAACAGCACTGCGCCATCGGGCATGGGTGCTGGTGATCGCGGGCATAGTTTTGTCGCTAACGCTCTACCCAGCGACAAAACTCGGGACGGAGTTCATGCCGACCCTGAACGAAGGGACGCTGCTCTACATGCCGTCCGGCCTGCCGGGCATGTCGGTGACCAAGGCGGCGGAGATCATGCAGATCCAGAACCGGATCATCAAGAGCCTCCCGGAGGTGGCGTCCGTATTCGGCAAGGCGGGACGCGCCAACAGTGCGACGGATCCGGCGCCGGTGGAAATGTTCGAGACCGTGGTCAATCTCAAGCCGGAAGCCGAGTGGCGGCCGGGGATGACGCTAGACAAGCTCATCGCCGAGCTGGACCAGGCGGTGTCGATGCCCGGCATCAGCAACGCCTGGACCATGCCGATCAAGGCGCGGATCGATATGCTCTCGACCGGCATCCGCACGCCCATCGGCATCAAAGTCTTCGGCAAGGATCTTGCCGAGATGGAGCGGCTGGCCAAGACAATCGAAGCGGTGGTGAAAACGGTGCCCGGCACCACGAGCGCCTATGCCGAGCGCATCACCGGCGGCTATTTTCTCAACATCGAGCCGGACCGCATGGCGCTCGCCCGCTATGGGCTCGCGACCGGAGACCTCCAGGAAGTCGTCATGACCGCCCTCGGCGGTGAAATGGTCACCACCACCGTGGAAGGCCGCGAGCGCTTCGGAGTCATCGTGCGCTACCCGCGGGAGCTGCGCAGCGACCCGCAATCGATCGCTGCCCAGGTGCTGGTCCCCACCATGATGAGCGGCGCCATGATTCCGCTGGGCCAGGTAGCAAAAGTGACCCTGACGCAAGGCCCTCCCGGCATACGCACCGAGAACGCGCTGCTGTCGGCGTACATCTTCGTGGACATCCGCGGTCGCGACATCGGCGGGTATGTGGCCGACGCGCAAAAAGCGGTGCGCGAACAGGTAAAGTTCCCGCCCGGCTACTACGCCACGTGGAGCGGCCAATTCGAATATATGGAGCGCGCCAAAGAGCGAATGAAGGTCGTGATGCCGGTGACGCTGCTCCTCATCTTCATTCTGCTGTATCTCAACTTCCGGCGCCTCACCGAGACGGTAATCGTGATGCTTTCCGTGCCGTTCTCGCTGGTGGGCGGTATCTGGCTGATGTATCTGCTCGGCTACAACATGAGCGTCGCGGTTGCGGTCGGATTCATCGCGCTCGCGGGGGTCGCCGCGGAGATCGGCGTAGTCATGCTGATCTATCTCGACCAGGCGCTTGCCGCAGTGACTGAGCGGCGGCGGGCGGAAGGCAAGCCGGTTACAGTGGCCGATCTCTACGATGCGGTCATGCAAGGGGCGGCCATGCGCGTGCGCCCGATCATGATGACCGTCTTCGCCATCATCGCCGGTCTGCTGCCGATCATGTGGGGTAGCGGCACCGGTTCCGAAGTCATGCGCCGCATCGCCGCGCCGATGGTCGGGGGAATGATCTCCGCCACCATCCTCACCCTGATCGTGATCCCGGCGATCTACGCGCTGGTGAAGGAAGTCGCGATCAGCCGCGCCGCCGCGGCAGCGGGTTTGCAAACGAAGGCCGCAACCTGACTTGAAAAAGGAGATGATCATGAAACCAATTACTTCAACCGTTGCTTCCCTGGCGTTGCTGGCTCTAATAACGCTGCCGGCGCACGCGGAGATGAAAGACATGCCCGGAATGAAGCAAACGCCGGGCGTGAAAACGGACGCGGCCAAGACCGCCGAGAACCAGGCTCACAAAGGGCAAGGTACGGTCAACGGCGTGGACGTGAGGGCAGGCAAAGTCAACCTCACCCATGGCCCGATCGCGACCCTCAAATGGCCCGGGATGACGATGGAGTTTCAGGTCAAGAGCAAGGCGTTGCTGAAAGGCGTCACGCCCGGGCAGAACGTCGAATTCGACATCGCGCAGCAGGGCCCGGGCCAGTTTGTCATCACCCGAATCGCGCCCGCCGCCAAGAAAAATAACGGGAAAGCTGCTGAGGGTGCCGGCAAGTAAGCAAGAATCAGGCGCCTTGTCTGTATGCAACCAGAGGCGAGGTACTGCTCCGCACCCAGAGCTTGTCCAGGTCGCCAATGTAAGATCCGTCAATAATGGAGTAGATATATGATCTTCAAACTTTCTTGGAAATTATGGTGGGCTGGCGCCGCGGTGCTATTTTTGATGTTGGCGGCTCCGGCGCTGCCTCAGCAGGCTCCGCGTGGCTCCGATGTCATCGTGTATGAAAGCCCTACCTGAGGGTGCTGTTCCAAGTGGGTAGGTTACCTGCGAGAGAATGGTTTCAAGGTCGAGAAAAAGGACGTGTCGGAATCTCAATTGGACGCGATAAAACTGAAGCATGGCGTGCCGCCTCGACTCAGGGAATGTCACACAGCGCTCGTGGGGGGTTATGTAATCGAAGGGCATGTCCCCGTGGACGCGATTACACGGTTGTTGACAGAAAAGCCGCCAGTCATCGGGTTGGCTGTGCGGGGAATGCCGATCGGATCCCCTGGAATGGAAGGCCCCCATCCTCAGCGGTACGATGTGCTCTCTTTCGATCGGCTGGGCCGTGTGTCGGTATACGCCCGAAAATAATCGGTGGCAGCTTCTGACTGAATCGCAGGCCGGTCTGGTGCAATTTCCAGGCTTGTGCGACCTAAGTCCGACAAACTCCTAGGCGGCGCTCAAGTTCATAAGTCTCCCCACAGAGTCTGCATCGCCGCCAGCGCGGCGACGGCGGCGGTTTCGGTGCGCAGCACGCGCGGGCCGAGCCTGACGGGAGTGAAGCCAGCGGTCTCAGCGTCGCGCTGTTCTTCCAGCGAAAATCCGCCCTCAGGGCCGGCGAGCAGCGTTACCATTGCCGACGGCCGCGGCAGGTCGCGCAGGTTGACCTGCGCATGCGGCGACAGCATTACGCGCACGCCATCGTGCTCGGTCCCGCGCCCGAGCCAGGCGGAGAAGGACAGCACCGGCAGCACTTGGGGTACGCGGTTGCGCCCACATTGCTCGCACGCGGCGATCGCGATTGCCCGCCAGTGCGCGACGCGCTTTTCCGCGCGCGAGCTATCCAGCCGCACCGCGCTGCGCCCGCTGCCGAGCGGCTGAATGCGGGCAACGCCCAACTCGACGGCCTTCTGCACCGTGTAATCCATGCGCTCGCCGCTGGAGATCGCCTGCGCCAGCACGACTTGAAGCGGCGACTCGCGGTCAACTGCGCGCCGTTCTCCGACATTGAGCGTAACGCCGGGTTTGGCGATGCTCACGATGACGGCTGAATACTCCGCGCCCTCCCCATCGAACAAGGTCACCGCCTCGCCCACTGCGAGACGCAGCACGCGCGCCACGTGGTGCGCCTGGTCGGGCGGCAGCATGCACTCGCCGCGGACCGGAATTTCTCCTGGAAAATATATGCGGGTCAAAGACTTGGCATCTGGCATCGTGGTAAAATTATGCCACATGAAGCGGAATAGAATCGCGATTTTCTCCAGGAGCCCCCTTTGAAGATCGTCATCCTCGGCGCCGGCCAGGTCGGCTCTTCGGTCGCGGAGAACCTGGTCTCCGAGGCGAACGACATCACGGTCGTCGACACCAATGCCGAGCGACTCAGGAAGCTGCAGGACCGGTTCGATCTGCGCACCGTCACGGGCAACGCCGCGCATCCGGCGATCCTGGCCCAGGCCGGCGCGGCGGATGCCGACATGCTGCTCGCGGTCACCCAGAGCGATGAAACCAACATGGTGGCATGCAAGCTCGCCGCGACCATGTTCAATATTCCGACCAAGATCGCGCGCATCCGTTCCGCCGACTATCTGTCACACCAGGAAATCTTCGCGCCGCAGAATTTCGCGGTGGACCTGTCGATCTGTCCGGAGCAGGTGCTCACCGACTATATCGTCAAGCTGCTCGAGTTTCCGGAGGCCCTGCAGGTGCTCGAATTTGCCGGCGGCAAAGTAAGCCTGGTCGCCATGCGCGCGTTCCACGGCGGTCCGCTGGTCGGGCATGAGTTGCAATACCTGCGCCAGCATATGCCGCAGATCGACACGCGCGTGGCGGCGATTTTCCGCCACGACAGCCCGATCATTCCGGAAGGCAAGACGGTGATCGAAGCCGACGACGAGGTGTTCTTCATCGCCGCGACCGGGAACATCCGTGGCGTGATGCGGGAACTGAGACGCATGGACAAGCCGGTCAAGCGCGTGATGATCGGCGGCGGCGGCAATATCGGCCGCCGGCTCGCCAAGGCGATCGAGAACAAGTACGAGGTCAAGATCATCGAGTTCAACAAGGCTGGCGCCGAACGCCTCGCGGCGGAGCTCGACAAGACGCTGGTGCTGGCCGGCGACGTCACGGACGAAGAGCTGCTCGAGGCCGAGAACGTCGGCGAGATGGACGTCTACTGCGCGCTCACCAACGACGACGAAAACAACATCATGTCGTCCCTGCTGGCCAAGCGCATGGGCGCGCGCAAGGTGATCGCACTGATCAATCGCGGCTCTTACGTGAACCTGGTGCAGGCGGGGCAGATCGATATCGCGATCTCGCCGGCGCAGGCCACCATCGGCACCCTGCTCGCGCACGTGCGGCGCGGCGACTGCGTGGCGGTGCACTCGCTGCGGCGCGGCGCGGCGGAAGCGCTCGAGCTCGTCGCCCACGGCGACGCCAAATCTTCCAAGGTGGTCGGCCGGCGTGTCGAGGAGATCGACTTGCCCAAGGGCACCACCATCGGCGCCATCGTGCGCCGCCATGAACGCGGGGGCGGGCGCGAAGGCGACGGCAAAACGGCCTACGATCATGAGGTGATCATCGCACACCACGACACGATCATTGAACCTGACGACCACGTCATCGTGTTCGTCGTCAACAAGCGCATGGTGTCAAAGATCGAAAAGCTGTTCCAGGTGGACGTGAGCTTCGTCTGAGCCGCGCATGCATGCGTTGCTGACGGTCGCACGCCCGCTCGGGCTCATTGCCATGGTAATGAGCCTTTTTCACCTGCTGCCGCTCGGTGTGTCCCTGGCGTACCGCGACGGGGCGGAGTTCGCTTTCATCTTTTCGATGGCGCTCAACTGTGCGGTGGGGTACCTGGTGTGGGTGACTACCCGCCGGCATCAGCGTGAACTCACTCCGCGCGATGGTATTTTGCTGGTCGTATTGGCGTGGTGCGGCGGCGCGGCCTTCGCTACGCTGCCTCTGCTTCTCGCGATCCCGGGACTGTCATTCACCGATGCGTATTTCGAGACGATGTCCGGCCTGACCACGACGGGCGCGACCGTGCTTTCCAATCTGGATGTGATCGAACCCTCCATCAACATCTGGCGCGGACTTCTGGAATGGCTGGGAGGCATGGGGCTCATCGTCCTCGCCGTGGCGATCCTGCCGCTGCTCGGCGTCGGCGGCCGCCAGATTTTCAGGGCGGAGACGCCGGGGCCGATGAAGGATGAGAAGCTCACCCCGCGCATCACCGAAACCGCCAAAGGACTGTGGGTGGTTTATGGGATGATCTCTCTTGCCTGCGTGATCGCCTACGGACTTGCCGGCATGAGCTGGTTCGACGCGACGATGCACATGTTCTCAACCATGAGCCTGGGCGGATTCTCCAGCCACGACGCGAGTTTCGGTTTCTGGAACTCGCCGGCCATCGAGGCTGTGGCGATTGTATTCATGCTAATCGCGAGCGTGAACTTCGGCACCCACTTCCTCGTCTTCAAGGCACGCAGCGCCGCGCCCTACCGCCATGACCCCGAGGCCGGATGGTGCGTGCTCGTCATTCTCGCGAGCTGCGTCGGTATCGCCGCGTACCTGCTCGCCATGGGCGCCTACCCGGATTTCTGGACCGCGTTGCGCTTTGCGTCTTTCAACGTGGTCTCCATCGCCAGCACCACCGGCTATGCCAATACTGATTACAACTTGTGGCCGATCTTC